>JAABUZ0100001416.1_pt1 | contig 45746 bp, 52 predicted proteins | sample 5562091 | NCBI WGS metagenome assembly JAABUZ01 (sample SAMN12813069, study PRJNA571459) | rock metagenome | isolation source: Antarctica rocks | place: Antarctica: Victoria Land, Linnaeus Terrace sud | collected 2015-12-21
ACCCAAACCGCCACCTACAACCTCATCGAATCCCTGCGCCGCGCCAGCGCCCCCTCCCCCAACTCCTCCCCCTCCCACAAGCTCCGCACCGGCCTCGACGACATCGCGCAACGACAAGCCAATAACGAGTTAGAGCGACAGGCGCCAAGGAGGTGGAAGGTGGGCGATGTGTATGCGCCGCATGATTTGAGTAGTGTGGAGATGGGGAAGTTTAAGGGGAAATTTGGTGGGGGGGGGAAGGGGATTGGTGGTGGAGGGGGGATTGGGGGGAAGGGGATTGGGGGGGGGAGGGGGAGGGAGTGGGGTGATGTGTGTGATGTGTTGGGGGTGGAGCCGGTGGGGGAATATAAAGTGCGTTCTCCTTCCTTTTTCTCATGGGGTGTGGATATCTGTTAGGGCCGAGAGCTGGCGAAGGCAAAGGAAAATGAATGGGACGGCAACGGATAGCTGATCTGCGGGTGTGGTTGGGTGTAGAATTTCTCCATGATCCAAGAGTTCAGCACGAAGATGGGGCGGATCAAGCACTCGCGGGAGACGGGCCTGCGGAATGTGAACCAGCGCAAGATGGCCAAGGCGATTCGCAGGTCGGTTGGTATGGGGCTGATGCCGAGTGTGCATAAGCATCCGGAGGTGCTGGAGAGGGAGGCGCTGGCTAAGGCGAATGGTGCGCAGCGGGGGGAGTATGGGGGGAGGAGGGGGTAGGGGATGGGGGGTGGGGGTTTGGGTTGTATGTAGTGCGAGGCAAGGGGGCTTGTTTGTGCTCGTTTATAGGTCTACGATGGGGATGGGGATACACGTACAGAGGCATCGCCAGCTGACATTGGAGGGACGCGATACCTACTTGCTGGTGGGGAGCGATGTATTCGTAGCTGTCGAACCACACAGATCCAGTGGAAGATCCAATCCTCACTTGAGTATAAGATACCATATAGATAGATATATAGCTGCATCCCCACCCCCCACACAATATTCCCCAAACCTCCACCCGCTGTCCCAAACCCACGATCAAAGGCTGCCCAATCAAGGGCGCACCCCGACCAAGATGCAAACGCAACCGCCACCAAGAAGCCGTTCGGGAGTAACGCGTGCGCGAGACGCGTGCTCGACCAAACACGGCGTCTCCAGAGTCGCTGAAAGTTTTGAAAGACAAAAGGCCCACCCCGTTAGGATATATGCTGAGAACAAAATCGCTCACAAGAGCCGCCGCGTGCGCCGGAAAAATCAAATTTGAGTGTTCAGAAAATCCAGAAAAAGATGTGATGGCGCGTACAGCGTGAGACTAGCCGATGCTGCTGACACCGGCTAATAGCAAGGCCGTACAATCGCGACGTCTAGGTGGTAACCGAGGCTCGATACTAGAAACAGGAAGTCAAAGGACAGAAGGGGTATTTGGTCGCTCATCGAGAGCAGACATGACGATGCCACCCGCGTAATATGCACATGACGGAAGCCTACCCAGTAAATACAACACATATGGAAGGGTGATGTTGGAGGTAGATGTTGTTGAAATCGAAGGGTATCGAATACCCTGATTTCGTTGCAGGTGCTGAAATAGTTTGTTCAACTATCCATGGATGAGAATGACCGGGTTGCAGCTGCTGGATCAAAGACAGTCTCTCGTAGAGCTTCCAGGATTTCCGCATCGCGTTCCAGAGTCTCAGAAAGGGGAACCAGACCGCGAAGAAAGTTGATGGTCCGATCGAAAAGCATCGACAGGGTTTCTGCCGAGACGAGCGAGGACAGCGTGCGGGATTTCGACTTGTATGTGGCTGCTAAAACCAGGATGTTGCCGAACTGTCTGTTCCTTTTATTAGCAGCCAGTGAAAGTTGGTACTCTGCCAGATGGAACAAAGGACTTACGCATGAGCTGTCCCGAATATGTTGGTGACAATAAGACGTCGATGACTGAGTATACCATCGAACGCTATAGTACTCTGCCTCGCGGCTTCGATACATGTCTCGCATGACTTCAGGATCTCGCTTCTTGTAGTTTGAGCAGCGGTATCTGGCGGAGGCATAACACTGCCTCTTCGATCTTGCGATCGGCTAATGCTATTTGGAGGATCCGTATCACCGAAATAATCATTTTCAAGAGCATATCTGAGGAAGGGTCGATGTATAATATATTTAGCCCCATAGAATTTTCCACGCAGCCGAGCCGCGTTGATGTCGGTTGATGGGTCATGTGAGTCGTCCCATTCTAGCTCTGGGGGTAGCGCTTTCCTCCATCCACGAAGGGTCTCCATGAAAGCATTTCGAAGCGCGAATCCTTTTGTTGCGCGATCGAGGTCTAGACGAAAACAGATAAGTCGAGTTGAAATGATCGAGTCGGATGACACTTACTCTCTGGCCCATAGAGATCGTTCTGAATGTCGTTGAGTGCATTGCGGATGTGGATCTGACCCGAGTAATAACCCATGATTAATTTGTCCGAATCCCAGTGATGGTAATCTCCTGGCTCTACATAGTCATTCGGATACTCGACCTCACGTATGTCTTGTATGCCGCTACGTGGTAGATCTAACTCGGCGAGTATATCACTGACTTGATAAGGAAGGTGCGACGGAAACAGTGATTATTGGGTTGGGCTTACCTTTCGAGCTGTGAGCATGCCCAGAAAGCGAACTTGATCATATTCTTCCTCGGATCTTTCTCTTTTCGAAGAAGGGGACTGTGCTTGTTAGAGGTGGCTCACTTGGATAGGTCGACCTTGCTTACTCTCGGACAAGGAAACGACATGCAACGCAAGCGGAAGCTATCCACTTGAAACTCTCAAAGGTTCGAGCGAGTTGACCAACATACAAGCCGGCCAAAAGATAGGCTTGGACGTGCGCAAGATCGTTGCTACCATGGAGATTTCCTAGAATGTCTGTAGCGGGCGCATAATAAGCCAAACCAGGTATAATGTCGATATTCCTAAGATCCTCTGCGTTAGACCTGGGACTTGGCAGGCTATTGCGGTACATGCTGGCGGGTGATGGAGCGGCCATCATGCGAGCGGGTGTCGGAGGAGACATGGCCATTGAATTTGCTGGCGGTGATTGCGTACTCCTGTGAGGAGATTGGTGCTGAGGCCCATAGGCCGTTGTCCCTCTCGAATCACGTTTCGGTCGTGGAACCCCCGGCAGACGATCTTTCCACTCGCATATTCTACCCAAAGCCATCACGAGAAGGACGACCGCTGTTGAGATGGAACGCTCAAACTGTATCTCACGTTTAGGAGGCGCTGAAGCATAGCCAGGCTCTGTAGCAAAACTTTGTGTGTAGCCGTCCGAATGTTTTCTTTTCCCTCCCGCGGACGTGCCTCGAAGCACATCAACGCCAATGCCGGAGGCTGGTGAAGAGAAAAGAGATCTCGTCAGTCTCTGTTCCGTGGTATTGTAGCGCAAAGAAAACCTTTCGATCATGCGCGTCAAGCGGGGTTTGTCAAGAAAGGGATGCAAGACATAGATGTTGTCCAGATAGCTATCGAGAAGGCGTCTGAGCGTCAGAGGATGGATGTTCAGAGAGAAGTCAAAGTTCGGATCGCTAGAGTGTGGACCGTTTGGCGTGGTGACCGGCGGGATAAAACCATAGCCCCATAGGCCCTCAGGTGGCGAGGAGGGACTGCCAGCATCGGCAACCTCCTCGCTACGGCCACTACTTGGGCTGCCTGTGTTTTGATAAGAGCTTTGATGAGCAGGACTTTCAGCGCCAGGTTGGCCCCCGTCTCCTCTGTCTCGGCCTTCGCCAACTCCGTAAACACGCAAGACCCCCCTTTCTTCTTCTAAATACATGACATAGTCCTCGTTTGCAGCATAGCCGCTGAGACTCCTCGGACGGAGCAGCCTTTTGATCGATGGCCAGGCAAGAAGTTTATGAGCCGCGGTTTTATGATCAACAATTACAACGATAGGAGCAACAACAAGACCTGATTCAGTGGGAGCCGATTCTGTGCTGGTCGTGGCGTGAGATCCGCTCGGGCTTGCCTCAACTTTGGGCTCCTTGTACCTAGATGTTTGTGCAAGAGCGTGGGACGATATTTTTTGATCCGGGGTGATTTTCCTCTTCGGACTTTCTAGATTAAAGTGCTGGCGGTTTATTGACCTTCTGTCTGGTCCTTCTATCGCATTCATGGAAGTTGGTGTGCCAGAGCTTAACAGAATTTTTTCAATCCGCTCAATAGAAAACTGCAATGGAGATATCATGGATTCGAACTTATCGAGCTTCCTTTCCTGGAGGTCGAACCTTCGGTCTTGGGCTTGCAAATGGAGGTCGAACCGTCGATCTTGGGCCTGTAGATGGACGTCTTGAGCTGCCAAGAGGTCCATGATTGCTTGATTGGCACGATCAGCCCTGCCACGACTTAGTCAATCATACAGAGATCCGAGAAAGGGATTTTTACTTCGCAGGAGCCACGTTTTGGTAATTGCAGTTCATTTGGTTCTCGACACAGAAGCTGCATTTGGGCCTGCCTTCGTCACACTTCGCCTTCCGTTGCCGACAAACGTCGCAGGCCTAGATCAAAACGTTAAACGTGGTCTCCGTGGTGTGCGGAGATCCAGTTTACCTGAGTGGCCCGATTGCCCTTTTTCGATCTTTGCATGATTTGATAGCTCGATTGAGGACCATAACCTCCTCCAGAAAAGGGATGGGGAGTGGCACTGACCGGCGATTGACTATACTCGGGGTGTCCCTGCGCGACGGAGTGGGCATTGTCTGGATATGCAGACATTGGGAGACCATGATGGGCATTTCCGTTCATGGGTCCGTCATGGTTCGGATAGCCCACTGCATGCCCAGCGGCGTCGGTAGAATATGTAGGAGGATAATGCCCTTCGGTGGTCGCAGCACTGTTCAAAGGTCGTCCATCCGGATATTGCTGGTAACCATCGGGGGAACGCGTAATCGCCGAAGCACTGCCACGTCGCGAGTAAGTGGGCTCTGAAGCATAGTGCCGTTGTTCTCGTGCTGGGGTGTTGTGACCCGATTGAGGTTGGGTGTAACCGCCGGTGGGATCGGGCAGAGCTCGGTTGTGATCATGGGCGCCAGACTCGTAGTACGGAGAGGGTGGTGGAGGGGGAGCCCCGTGCGGATAATGGTTGCGTGGCGGGGGAGGGTGCGACGAGTAGCTGTGCGACGGGGCGATAGGGGGTTGCTGCTGCATCCGGTACGAGCCATCATTATATGTATCCAAACGCGGTCGCTTTGCCTCTGGACCTTGACCCTCCATCTATTCGGCTCTCAGTCGTGACAAGATCCATCTGCTCCGCCAGTAGCCATATGACGTTGCTTTCTTCAAGGACAGCTCTTCTAGAATCGCAGCAACACGCTCCAGGTTTGCGTCCACAAGCGCATTGGGCACTTCCTCGATGCGGCGGTCGGAACAGTGGGGAGCGAAGTGGTACACGGCGCGGCTCCTCGCAGACTCGTATCGTCTGACGAGTGCAGCTTGGCGATTGGTCAGCGACAGCACGACAGATTGGACCACGCAAGACCAACAAGAAGTTCTGATGTTGTGTAATGGAAAGTCGAGGACGGTAGGTGGTCTGAAATGTGCACTTTCGGCGACAATAGGGTAGTCAATGCCCAGTGGGCGCGGCCGACGTCAAAGAGCGGTAAGATTGATATGCGCAGCTGATGAGGGGTTGCAGGAGGGGGGCAATTGAAGGAGTGGTCCCGTCCTTGTCCAGCAGAGCGAACGAGAGCGTGCTCCTACTTGCTGCTTGCCGGTCTTGCTGCACCCAATGCACCCACGACGTCGCGTTACTGAAGGCGAAAGACGTAAAGCTCGGTTGGATATCGTGATATATTCCTTCAGTCAATAATACCGCACTGTCCATGGAGAAGATACGGGGTAGCTCGAGCCTTGTCTGGCAGTGTCTGCTGACCGGTAGCTCCGAGGCCTCATCCGAGCAGTCAGTCCCAAGTCCAAGGAGCCGGACATCGAGGCGTGACAGGGGTCGCCTGGGGAGGGAACCAGATGGGATGGCGGAGTAGTCACTAATGCTTAGACAGGCCAAGCGTTAGGCCCGAATTACCACACGAGTAGTGGTTAGCATAACAAATCGATTACCGCAAGCATCGTCAAACCCCTGGTCGCTGTTCGAAGTCAGGGATCTCTCACTTCGCCCTCTTCCATGTTTGCTGGCAATGATTGGCCTGCCATCCAACGTTATATCGACCCACGGCCGATCTCTTCGCTCATCCCACACCGGCCCACAGGACACTTCCCATCATGGCGATCTGGGTTCTAGAAGGCTTGTTGAATCTGTCATTATGACTTATAACGCACCCTACCCCATGCCAGAGCCGAGATCTGACAGCTGTATGAGCCTTATTCCCACGTCGGTAGCACGTCGGTCGCGCAGCTTTTGCTCGCTAATATTATTACAGATAAATCCCTGATATTCCTTCGACCATCATCACAGACCGGCGAATGCTAATAAGCGCCTGAGACCGACAAGTACCCAGCACGGAGTAGCGTGCTCTGCCTTTGAGGTTAGAGCCTGGGGCTTGCACCGCATTGAGCATGGGCGGTCGTCAAGAAAACCAACACTATGGCTGACTATCCTATCAAGAGGCGATGCCGCTTCGACGTCAAACACCCATCGTTATTTGCTTAAGGCTAGACTTGTCCTCAATGTTGCTGCAACCGGGTTCAAGGATCTGGGACCAGCCTGCCACGCGACAGCCCGTCCAACGACGGCGCGCCAGTTGCGGTATCTCTCACCCGCCTTCGCTGAAGGGCCTGCTCATATTTCGCCGTCAAGCACATGGCTTCCCAGGTGTAATTCGTGAATGACCAATTAGCCAAACACGAGCAGAAGCGAGCATGGAAGTAGGCGTTCAAAGCTTACTGCTGTGTTGTATAATTGTATGGAGGGTCAAGCCCGGAAGCTGTCGTTAGACTACAATCACTGGTGTTGAAGGAAGCATAAACAGGAGATCATCGTGAATCTTCCGCATGCGATGCACGGTTCATGTGGTGAATGGTGATCGATCTGCATTGATGGTCGGTCGCGGCGGTACACCGTAACTCCGTAGATTCCCCAGCATCAGGATGTACTTAACGGAGTAATTCTCCTCGTGGCGAATACTGCTGGACATAGTGAGTGATATTATTGCTACTCCGGTACTCCGTGTGTTGACTCCCATCTACTCCCCGAAGCCATTCCACTCCGAGGACCACTATACATCTATACCTTCTCCACGCCAAAAACAACGAATACTACCTTGAGGCACATCCGTAGCAACTTCCATCTAGTAAATTACGAGGCTGGACTGGCGTGGACCCTGTACGCCTGGCGGTCAAAAAGTAGCACTATCCATGGTACTTTGCGCTGAAGAGCGTTAAGCCACACACTTTGACTTCACGCAACGAGCGTGGGGGGGCGCTGTGAGCTAGGGCATTTCCCTTCATCACCTTTGTTGTGCTCGAGCTCAGAGACTCTCAGCCCTCAGGGCCTCAAACCACGTTGATCTTGTACTAGTAATTCCGGCTATGGATCGAGGAACGCTATCGTAGCTGAAGATCACAAAGCCACGGAAGGGTTTTGACGAGCATCGCTGGAGCATCGCTGTCAAATATAGGAACACAACGAACAAGATATGGAGATTCACCATGAACCAAAACCAATCACAATGTCAATTGAGCCTCAAAGGTTGCTATCATCACTTCTGAGCTTATCATGGTGTTGGTCAAGTTGCTCGCTAACACTATCAAGGAGGATCGCCTATCGAGATCGACTTATCACTTCATGACGAAGAACCACTGTGGCTCGACTATGGTTTGTGTCAGGTAATAACACCTACCTCTACCAGAAGCACGCGGTTTTGATGTGATTATTGGCCTAGCAACCTTCCAATTCTAATGCTGAACAGTGAGCACGTGCGTGAAGCAACGTCCGGAGATCGTAAACTTCGAATCTAGATACACGCTTCTGCCCAAAATCGTATAGTTGGCTTCGATTGATTCTGAAGTCTGCGGGAAGTTTCTCATTGGTCGATAGATCTGTTCATCTTCCATTGGTACCGTGCCTGGATTTTCGCTTCGTAAGCGTCATATCTATGCCTTTGTTTGTTGCTATTTTAGACTTCTCGCAGACCCCGAAGAATTGGCATATGTTGCTTCTCCTCGGAGGCTCGGACTGGACCGGCAAAGCAGAACCAGGAAAACAGCCCACTATCAAGGTGGATCTACATTTACAGTACTCAATGCCCGTAAGATTGGAGAAGGGCATGGCAGAAGTACAGAGATTGCTGAACAATGTTCGGGTCGCGCATGCAGTCTTGCTCGTTGGTATCAGAAGGGACTAGTGATCATATGTGGCTACATGCTTGCTCCAAGACAGACAGGCAGCGTTGAAGCAGCCCCTCCCGTGAGGGGTATGTACTTCTCAGTTGCAGTCATGAATGCGAGTCTGTCCACCTGCTGCAGCTACACCTGCGACGATTGACTGCAGGTGCGCCTATTTGGACTCACAATTCGCTCGCAGTGCAGCATTGTGTTGAGATGTCGTGTCACTTGGTAGGCGGATGTATGACCGTTCCGTATCTCTTCATCAGTCTCGCAGCGATGGGTTAACACTCAATGCTGTCTCTTCTAAGGGGTTTATCTCATACAACCTTGCAGCCTTCGGTCCAAGAGCACACAAAAGGTTATGGCCCAGACAACAGCGCCCGCAATTGGAGAACCCCATATCAGACCTTCGCTCGGGGTATCTTGTGGTTCGTGCAGTGTGGAGCATCTGGATGCGGATATCGGATTCGTCACGAGCCTGCGTCAGGATGTGATTCCGATCGTAAGAATCGTTTCCTACAGATCCAGGTTTGCTGCTCTAGGTGCGCAAGCTCGCTGGAAATGGTGTGCAGGCTGCATGCTTAAGCACGGAATCGCGCTTGATGCGCCTCTGCTGCAGGGAACTAGAGTACAGTGTGTCTGGTGCTCACTGCCAGTTACCCGGATTCCAGACGCATCTCACATGATTATCACACGTTCGACGGCACAATGTATTGCGTGCGAATTGCAAGCCATCAACGCTCTCAACTCAGGACTAATTTCAGGCCTTCTCTACAATTTGAATATCCTCCACCCCATTTTTCGAGACAACAAAAGCGCATATGTGCAATTTGGGCATTGACAAGTTAAGGCGCTTGGTTCAAGTCCAAACATTTGGTCGCACAGCAGGCGCCACCCGTTTGCTGGTGACATTGTACTAAGTAAATGTTGTATCAGCATTGCGTGCGCCTAGGAATGTTCCCGACAGCTTCGACCCTGATAGGCGGAGAGTGCTCCGGGCCAAGAACCTGGTATGGAGCATGGCGTTCTATGTGCGCCGTTTGTGACACAGAGCATATCTCATTCGCCGAAGACCACACTCCTGCTGGCTCGGCTATGCATCCCATGAACGGCTCTATGTCCGAAAAGTTGACTGTTTAACGACTTAATGTATCAACGACTTTACGGTCCGGGAGCGGAAAAGCCTAATGCACCCGCTTCCGCATGTCTCATGCAGACCAAGACTTGTGGGGAAAAGTCTCATTCGATGACTTGTTCTCACCACCAGCTATACAAGGCTTTGCGGAAGGTGAAGCGAGTCTGGCCGTACTATTCCATTCAGCATTTCGTTAGATTCAGGTCGGCAATCTCCCTACCAAAGGCCTTGTTCTCAGCTCCACTCTGACGAGGAGATGTATGTTCCACTCAGTAGGTCGTAGATATATGGCTTCTTGAGCGGAACTCTTGTCGTCGATTTTTTCCCAACATGACTTCGGTCAGAGTCTCTCAGGGTTTGTCTTACAATTATCGAAAGCATTTCTTTTTTACCAAGACTTCTTCTTTCCCGCACCAGGAACTGCCCTCGCGTACACGCGCGGTTTTTCAGAATGGAAGAAGAGAATTAGTGTACCACTATGGCATTCCCCATGCACAACATCTTTCTCACCTTCGGATTAATCTTGCACGCCTTTACCGGGTCCATTATGTGTACCAGCGCAGCCTGCTGTGGCCAGCTGATTCAGGCCCGAAATCTTTGACGGCCATAGCAATGTGGATCCAGAAGGTTTGTAGTAGGTAAGCCAGTCATGTGCTCCTGCCACTGGAAGCTGCCATGCCCAGAAAGGACTCGAAATCAGAGATGGGCAAGTGCAATGAAACAGTCCCATCGAGAAAGTGCTGGGAACACTATTAGGGCCTCACTGACAAGATGGATCAAACACGTATCTGGAGGAGAAGTAACAGTACCAAAAGTACGTTTAATCGATATGACGATGGACTGATTGGCCACCAGTGCTAGATCTATGGAAAAGAGGGAAAGCAGTACTCCACCACAACACTCAAGAGTATGGTGGTAGAGAAAGCGAAGCACAGGCAGTGTTGACCCAGCCTTCCTCATCAGCTACGAAGAAGGTACACCATGCCAGCGCATGGGGTAGTAGCGCACAAGGGTCGAGAATGGCCAGCTGCTCAAGCAATCCACACAGAACCAGTGGGTTTTCAACGACGGAAAAGCCTAAAAGAGTTCAGAGAGTGGATAGCCGTCAAAACCAAGCGTTTCCCCAACCTACACACCACATCCACAGCGCAACCTATAAGCTCTATCAAGCCCCAACCAAAATAACAGTGTTCTCTTAACCCAACGCACTATCTTCTGTTGGTCCATTTGCCCCTAATCCATCCCCTCGGCCCAGCTAATACGTCCCGGGCCACCTTTTTCAACGCTCAGCAATCGTCATCCTAGTTTCGCGTTGGGCTCTCTTTCCCCACGTCCTTTTCGTCTCTACTAATAGATTTCGAGTAGCTGAAAGATTCCTTGTGTGTTAGAGAGACACCAGACGCTTCTCTTCAATTTATCAAGGGGAGCTTTACCATTAGGTTCCGTCGTATATGCGGTTATAACGTCAAGAGACTTCAGAAGTCGTTGAGTCATCAAGTCGTCGATCCGTCGAACAGACATATAGCTAGCTGGTCAAGTGCTTCAAGTCGCCAAGCAGAGACACAGCCAAACAAACCTTTCATCAAATAGGCCTCTCATCAAATCCTCTCGTCTGCCAGCCCTCTCATCAACCAGGCCTCTCATCAAACAGCCCTCTCATCACCCAGCCCTCTCATCAACCCGCCCTCTCCCCAAATAGCCCTTCCACCAACCAACCCCAACTCCCAGCCTCAAACCCCAGCCCAGCTCCCCCTCAAATATCATCCCACTCATCGCACCAGCTTCCCCACCAGCTAATTCTCCACCCCCCCGTTAGAGAAATCAAACTCAAAAACCCCTATTCCAACTCTCTCACAAGACACGCAGAGCGAACATGTCTCTCCACAATTACTACGAGCAGCCATATCGCCTCATCCCCTCTCCCCCATCCAGTCCACTTCTCTCCTTCTTATCCCCTCAGCATCCCCCCCCCTCCACTTATCCCTCCCTTACATCTTTCCTCTTCTTTATCTTTTCTGTCTTATCCCTTTTCTTCTTCTTAGTATCTCTATTCTATTCTTATCTCCTATTCTCTGTTCTCTATCTCATCTTATCCCATCCCATCTTATCCCATCTTATTAGAGCTTATCCCAGCTTATCCCAGCCCATCCCATCCCAGCCCATCCCCATCTCCTATTCTCTATTTCCACTTCCGCCTTCCTCCGCCTTCCTCTTCCCATCTCCTATCTAATCCTATCCCCAACCCCATCTCTTCTCCTCTCTTCTCAGCATCCTCTCTCTGATTCCCATCTCCCATTCCTCTCCTCCACATCCCATATCTTCTCCCCTCCCCTCAACATTCTCCTCAATCCCTACTCCATTTTATCCCATTCTATTTCTCCCCCTTCCCTCCACCACTCCCTCATCAATCTCTTCCTTCACTTCTCCACCCTGCTCTCCCCTTTTCTCTCTTCCCTCCACTTCCACTCCCCCCACCAAACCCCCTCCATCAACCCCCCACAACACCCCAACCACCAACCTCTTATCATAAAGCCATGCAGATGTGACTAGAGCCGGAGATAAAAGAAACATCAGACTAGAAAGGCACGCTAGAACTATCTCAGCATTGGGCGGGCGACGCGAAAGACCTCCTACCAAGCGTCTGGCGGGGTGCTAGAGTCTGGGTAAGGGATGGAGTAAGCTGTGAATTTTCTGGGCACGCTGGAGGAGGGGCGTGGGTGGTGGAGTGGGCGAGGGGTTATGGCTGAAGCGGGGGATGAGGGGGAGAGGGCGCCAAGGACGGTGAGGGGGAAGAGAGATACGGGGGATACCAGGGAGACTGGTCCGTTGGGTGGGGGAGGGAGGGAGATGAATAGACATAGTGCAATCGTGAGAGTCAGAGTCAAGTGTCATGTTGCGTTTCTAATCGACGTCTCCTACTTGTTGATGAAGTGACGATGGGCTTGATGGCATGTTGATGGTGGAGAATAAAGCTGAGGAGGACGGTGAGGTGGGTTTCTGGAAAGGCTGCCAACGCGGAATGAGCAGCCACTGGTGTGCAGGGCAATGGGACAAGATAGTCAGACGAGATCTGAGCGAATGGTTCGTCTATAAGTCATATCATCATTGTTGTCGTTCCTAAGGTAAAAGCCCCTTGCCCCCTCCTCTTCCCATCTCAGCTGTCCATTCGGAAAATAAAAGTAATCAAGCAAGAAAGAATAAGAAAGCCATCATGAAATCATAGGCCCCTAGCCCCTCCTCCTCCGCCTCCTCCTCTCCCGCCCACCGCCCCCTTCTCCCTCCTCAGCGCTCGAACTCTCCTCCCCCATCAATTTACTCAGCAACTTCCCACCCTTCCCCTTGCCCGACAGAAACTCCTCGATCTTGTCCGCCAGTAGATCCTCCCCCTTCTCTGGTTTCTTACGCCCGTGCTCGTCGAACCGTTCTGGTAGCTCGATCGTCTGGTCGCTTGGCGCTGGCGAGGGAGAGCGGGAAAGCGAGCGTGCGCGGCGACGGCGGTGGCGGCGTTGGTGGGGGCGGTCGCTGTTGACGAGGGTGGGGGTTTGGCTGTCGTCGGAGAAGGACTCAGGCGGGGTGTTGGCGTTGGTTTTGGGGGAAGTGCCGGAGCGTTGGCGGCGTTTGCGGGTTTTGGCTGGGGAGGAGGGACCGGAGGATGCGGGGTCGGAGAGATCGAATTGAACGGATTTTGGAGGGGGTTGGGACGAGGATCGTTGCTGTGGGGAGGGGGCGCGGGGGTAGTTTATACCTGAGCGTAGGAAAGGATGAGTCAGCTATGGGAATCTAATATTTGGGGGAGGGAACAGTTGATAAGGGGCGAGGGGAGGGTAAAGACCCACCCTCTACATCTACGGGCATGTAGCGCTTTGCAGCGCGGGACGGAGTGGGAGTGAGTGGGATGGTGGAGAGCGCGGCACTCACATTCTCGTCAGCCCTCCTTGCCCGGCCTCCCGGTCCATAAGGATCCCGGGGAGGCGAGTAAGGGTGCTGGCCGGCGTTGGGCGGTGGAGGTGTGTAGCCCGTTGGCTGGTGGTACCCGTACTCTGGGGAGATCTGCGGTCCTGTGCCTGGTGGCGGAGGATATTGCTCGTGCCCGTAGGCAGGAGGCTGGGGCGTGTAGCCTGGGCCGGGCGGAGGCGGGTAGTATTGTCCAGGTGCATAGCCTGCTTCGGCTCCATGAGCATTGGGTGGTGCGCTGATGGGCGAAAATTGTTGCTGAGCTTGAGGTGGGTAGGACTCATCGTATGCTGCTTGCTCGCGAAGCTCCTCTTGGCCTGTTGTCATTTTATTAGCCGGCACTCGCGCACAGAAGTCGAAAATATTTACGTTTGCGCTCCCTCTTTTCCTCCTTGCGACGTTGCTTTTTCTTGTCATGCGCACTGAGTGCTGCTGCCCCAGCTCCTGCACCAGCTATGTCCCTATTGCGGCTGCGACTAGGGCTTTCGCTCTTCTTCCGTCGATGTCTCCGCTTTCGGCCACTGTCGGAACCAGAGGAGCTGCTTGCTCGTCTACGATCTCTGCTTCTGCTCCTCTCACGCTCTCTCTGGGCGCCGTATGCGGCACCAGCCGCGGCAGCTGGGAGAATCGCATCTGGTGGATAGTAGCCTTGTTGGCTTTGCGGACGGTTGTAGTAATCTTGTCCACCAGCACTGTAGACAGGTTGATCGCCATATTCGATCTGGGCTGCTCCAACTTCGCGGGAGCCATCATATGGCACAGACCGTGAACGTGAGCGACCCTTCTTCTTTTCTGCCTTGCGTTCCTTGTGTGCTGCCCGCGCGAGTTTTTGATCTTCCGCTTCGTTCTTGTTTGCTTGGCTTCGCTCATAGAGACCTGCAATTGCCGCAGTACCAAGACCGGCAGCGGCGATGGGGAGCCCTTGTCGCACTCTACTCTTGGATCGTTCCCTACCCTTCGCACCCCTCGACTTGCTGCGTGCCCGCTCTACAAGACCTGCAACGGCAGCACCAGCCAGACCGGCTTGGGCAATCTTTTTATTCCTATGCTGTGGGTTGCGAGCATCGTTCTCAGGTATCTCGGTAGGGTCAACGGAGCCTTTGCGAACTCTTGATCGACTTCGTTGATCTTGTTGCTGGTTCTGCTTATTCTTGCGGTTCGCATAGCCGACAGCGGCGGCAACAGCAGCAGCGCCGAGACCCAGGCCTGCAAGTTGTCGGACACGAGACTTGGAACGGCTTCGAGACCGCTCCTTCTCTTTCTTTCGATGTCGTCGACGGCCTGATGTTCGATAAGTATCACGGGAGTCGGATCGAGACCGAGAACGAGAGTATGACCGACGACGGCGGCTTCTATCACGATGGGCGCTTCGAGCACGAGAGATCCCCTCGGCGGCCACTGCACCCAGCCCAGCAGCGCCAATGTCCCTTGCAAGGCGACCACCACCACTACTCGTTTCTTCGCCCTGCTTGCCACGGTGGTGACGGAGCAACTCTGCCGCTCCAAGGCCAGCGATGGCACCTTCAGCAAGATGTTTGCGGTGCTCGGGGCTGACGCTCCTGCTACCGTATCCGGCATCGCGGGTCTCGCGTCGGACATAGACCATGCTATCATCGCTGCTGTAATCTCGTTCACGTCCTCGGCGACGACCCACTTGCGAGACAGACTCCCCAGGGCTGACCTCCCGATGACGTCGGTTCATCCGTTCTTCGTAAAAGTCATCGTCGCGGTCTCCTCCTTTGACCTCGCGAGTCCTACGTTCGTAATAGTAGTCGTCTTCCTCTCTTGGCTCGGGCTTGGGGTTCTCGGTACGCTTGGTACGGTCTGTGCGCTTGCTGACAATGGATCGGTTGTCTTCAACGACCTCGGAGCGCTGGATAAGTTGAAAGTCCGCCTCTTCTTTTGGTGGCTGCGGTGCAGGGACCACTATTGGCGCACGTGGTGCTTCCTGAATAATGATCTGTTGAGGCTCTTGGCGAATAATGATGGGCTGTGGTGGATCGGGCCGTGGAAAGTATTCGGTCGACCTGGAGTAGCGCTCGAGTTCATATGGGTCACGGTGGGGTACCAGTCTATCAATGTCTCGCTCAAAGCGGTACTCAGCATAGCGACGCGGAGGCTCGGGTTCCCTCTCTCGCTCAACCCGCTCGATCCGAATTTCTCTTCGTTCAGGCAGACGCTCAGGCAGCGGCTCGGGTTCTGGGGTGCGCTCACGTCTGGTGATGCGGGTTTCTGCGAAGGTACGATCTCGTTCGGAGCGACGTTCGCCTCCATGATCAGAGGAGTAGACGATGGTGCGTCGGTCATCTCTCTCCTCTTCTTCACGGGCAGGCACACGATAGCGCTTTACAGTGGTATAGCCTTTTGCCCCACCTTCACGGCGGTATGTCGAAGAGCGATCGTCGTACTCGCGCTCGCGGTCACGTTCTCGAATGATGACGGACATCTCGAAAAGTCGATACTAGGTGACGACCTGGAAGCGATGAAATGCGGAAGAAGAGTTGAGAAGATGGTGAAACGACGAGGCTGGTGGCAGGTGTACTTTTCACTTCTCAGTGGACAAGGCTGGCGGCCTGATCCACTAGCCGCTGATCCACTTCCAGCTGCGGCGCCGAATGACCAGCGCAGCGAAAGCTTGATTCTTGATTCTTGATGCAAGCAAGTCAGGCACAGTGGCATCCGATGATGCTGGCGAACACGTTGATGTGAGTGAGGCAAGGATACTACTTCGTGTAGGGAGTGAAAGCCAGGTCAAAAGTATTCGATGGAAATGGGTGAAACGATAACGATGTGTGAAGGCGGCTACTGAAATAGCGGCCCGGTAGCGCGCCCTTCACTGCAGTGGCCATATCGATATCAGAAGGCCACAGGGAGACTGCATGTACGGACTACTTTAAGTATGTACTTGACCACCATATACCATCTGCTGGATAACCAAAGTGAGGCGTTCAATGATGCAGATAGCGACTACTCAAGTAGCATTGACTACTTCGTGTTGGTGGTTTTTGAGTGGTCTGTAAGCCAATGCAAAATTCTCGAAACCTGAACAGGAGTTTCATACAGTAATGGACCCTTGATGGCTTGTATGTACATCTATGTACAGTAGGCCAGCTCCTACGGCTGTGGCATATTCGCTGTCCCGTGGCTGAAAGCCTGGTAAACCGATCAGACGCCGCTGTGCAGTCAGGTACAAAGGAGATTCGTGATCATATAGGCATTAGATTAGAGACCTTTGACCCTCTATATGGAGTGCTTAGGGCGCAAGCCTGGCTCTAGGTGATACAAGTCCACCAGACCTGCTCAATGGTACATTGCTCCCAGGAGCATAAGGGCGGCGCGGTGTAGAAATGATCATTGAACCCGTTGGGTCTAGGCCTTCGCCGGGATGCACAAGCACACTGCCTCCAATGGACGCCGAGCGAGTGCGGGAGCTGATGGGAAGCGAGTATCGGATGACGCCGCGAACAATGAGCTCAAAGTCATGGAGGATGACCTTCTCCCATCTTGCCGTCCCACCTTCTTCAGTCTTGTTGCCCGGCTTAGCCAGGCGAACTTCGCCCATAGATGAGAGTGAACGATGCCTGATGGGTGAAGGCTCGAAGATAAGTGGGGAATCGAACTCGAAGATACGACCCAACAGCATCGTCTGTGCGTCAGTCTCGGGATCTTCGATTGGATCGGTACCTTCATCGACGCCGTCTGCAGTATGGTAATCGTGAGAACCTCTGCGATGATTGATCCTGTGGGTAGTATCTTCGGCGATACTCTTCGAACGGATTGTCGGACCCCTGCTTATTTGCATTTCTCCATCCCTCCATAACGCGCTGGTCCCCACATGTTTACTCTTGGCGAAGATGTTGACATCTAAGTCACTGACCTGAACGGCTATTATGTTTGGATTAACCGCACGAACATGCAGATCTAGCATGATTTCCTGCTCCGAAGCTAACACGTTGCGAATGTCCTTGATATGCACCTCGAAGAGTGGCTTGGAGCACAAGATTAAGGCGACGACAATAGCGGCGATGAGAAGGGCTAAAAGTCCTCCCAACGAGGTGTATGCGGTAACCCGACGGCACACACGGTACTCGTTCTGTTCCGCAGCATAGCCATTCCTCAATGTTCCTGGTATAGGCCTCCGACGGTTCTTGCCAGTTCGAATGGAACCAACCAATGGCGCGCGTTCGTCGTCAGCCCCTTCCCCTTCCATGTCATACAACAAAGGCTCATTAGTCTTTCTGGGAGTGCCAGACACCCGTATGTGCGGGCTTCGAGGGTTTGTTGGATGAGAAGACAAGCGGGCGACATTGCCAGTCGGTGTTCGCACTTGCTTATTAGCACTATTGAAAGGAGAGTTGTTGTCGAAAAGTGACGTGTGACCACCTCCACCGCGTCCATACCGGCCTATATGGTGGTGATGTGGTCCATTCCCTGCTTGTCCGTTACTCGAGCGGCGCACCGTGCCCTGGTCAACATCACCTTGCAAGTTGATTGAGTGGTAGGAGTTGTTGGCGAATTTCATGCTCTTTTTGCCTGCTATGCTATGATGACCGTCTTGCCGTATTCTGCCATGCTGATCCAATTGGCTCACGGTCGAGGTTGCACTTGGTGTCCTCGAATGGAACCGGTGGGGCCGTGCCGACAAGGGAGGCTCTGGAGGATTTGATTCGTACACGAACGTCTCTTCCGAATCCGAAGAATTCGTTTGGTCCATGGCATTTGCAACCTTTTGTTCGAAGATATCTGCTTTGGAGGAGGCTATACGCCCTCGAAAAGTTGTTAGCACAGCGCTGGTCGGCCTGATGGCCACATTATCAACAGAGCCAGAGTGCATGTTATCACCAGTGCTGTATTTCTCCCAGTCACTGCTTGGATGTGTGGCGGACCGCAGAGGGCCGCGCTCCAAGCCGCGAGCAAGGGAAAACTCAGGGGAACGGGGAGATAGAGAAACTAGATTTTCAGGAGATGGTGCGCGGGAGTGAATGTGATGATGATGAAAACGTCTAGATTGAAACCCACCAGTGCCCGAATTGATAGACGGCGCTTTTCGCACGACCTTTTTCTTCTCTTTCTTTGGCCTAATTGTTTCATTGCTAGGCTTGAGGCGCAGACTACCGCCAGTATCTGTTCTCCCTGTGAGGCTACGTTCGCCAGCCCCACCTCCAAGAGCCACTTGAGGAATTGTGCTGACCGTCTCGGTCTCGACGATCATGTTCTTTGTAGAGCCTTCTTGGATTTTGGCTTTGGTAGGAAGAATCTGTGTGAAAGACTTCTTAGAATGTATTTGAGGCTTTCCTGTAATTGCTGGTGGGGCTGATTTAGGGATATCTTTCGCCATGTCTGTGGTCGACTTTGTTGCCATTTGGGAGACAATGTTCTCGTTGCTGCTCTCGATATGGAGTTTCTGGGCCTTCGCTGAAGCATGCTCCATGGGGTTCTCTTGGACTGTCCCAGGCCGGTCGCCCGAAATTTGCTTTCCATGCTGTGAACGTCCAGTACCTATTGCAGGCGTCGCCGGCAGGCTACTCTCTTGCACAGTCTCGAGCGTGGGGCCTGCAGCGCTGATTCCCCTCACAGGTGTCCGCATACCGGAAGGAATCGTGTCTTTATCTCCATCGGTGCCTAGCTCTGTGCTTGATTTCAATGTGGGCGTCGCTCGTTCGAGGACAATGCTGGGAGTTGTAGGTGCCGACTCGAATCTCTTCTGAGGCGCCAATGATGCTTTGCTTGCACTGACGGGAGGTGGTGGAGACTTCAGCGGTGGTAGGATACCACTGGCTTGTGCGGTCAAATTCGACCCTTTGGCAGGCTTCTGTTGTTGTTTGTTCGTGTCACCCCTTGTATCCTGTGTTCCTGACAGCTGCAGCTGCGGTGTACCAGCGACCGACAGCGCCCGTTGAATTGCAGCTGCGGATAGAACGGTTGGAATATGTGAGTTTGTTGTGCTTGGGCCACGATTAGGACTAAAATCCTGGCTGTTCTTGCGGGATCTGGTCAGCCTCGAATTGGCAGAAACTGCTGTTTTGGCTTGGGGTCGGACGGGGGATGGTTCACGAGAAGATTCTGGGGAGTTCGTGGTCGATGAGGCGGCGGAGAGATCGGGAGTGGTGGATGCTCGCTGCAGGGAGCCGGGCAATGTGGAGGTTCGATTTAGCTGCCCTTCATTGTCGTTGCGACTGTTTTGACCCGAGTCTTTATGTTCGGCCTCGGCGGACGTCAAGTCCATGACTGGATGCATCTCAGAGGATGCCATCACGTCAGAATTCGAAGCCTGGCCCGCCAAGTCATCCGGAAATGGTCAATCGGTAGCTGCTCCGCCTGATCGATGACCGAGCATTTGCCGGCCACTGTCATTGAGAAGGCAAGCTTCGTTTTGATGTCCAGCGAATGGCTTGGTGCATGGCGAACAGCGGATATGCGGATAGGCGAGTTCGTGGTGATGTGGCTCAAGCTGACGGGCACAAGTGGAAGCACGTGGCGCAAGCGTTGAGCTGGAAGCAGAAGGACTTCTACTGGACGGGCGAGGACAACCGTGGTTTGCGGGACGCCGGATGCTTTGTTGGCGTGGTAAAGCACTTCTAGTACATGAACGCCATCTTTAGGTGGTATCAGAAGTTCAGCGGCTTAGGCAAGAATTCAGAACGCGTCACGTGCGCTTGTTTACGACAGGAACGCGTGGAGCGAATCAGATGCACATTCGGAGGCAACAATTATTCTTTCGTTCAACATCACATCAACCATCAATCCCAATAATTTGCACACCGTCTCCACAGCTCTTTCGCAAGCAACAGGCGCTGATACTGTACCAATTTAATATTGTTAGAGCCCGTCGATGCTTTGCGCCTAGTACGACCAAATCAGTACTACATACTGTCACCGCCTAGATCTTATCAACTTTCGCTGCATCTGAAACCTTCATCACAGGTTCAGCAAGTCTTCTGCGCCAGGGCAGCGTGGCGCTGCGTCAGCTGGGGAAAGATCAAAAGAGGCGGATGGCGTGAGAAGTGTTCTGAAACTGTGCGCATTCCTCATATTGGCATTCCTGATTCGCAGTCGCCGACGTCATTGTGTACAAACAGATATCGATCATCGAATAGTACGAATACCATAATAACGGTGTCGTCACCTACCAGCGTCAGTGGTCCTAACTATAAAGGCGCTTCATCGGATTCGCCAACAAATTCACTGGATTGCTCGGTGCATGTGCCAGAAGTCAGCTTGAGTCATGGGTTCAGCTTACTCTCCACGCCGTGATGCTGGGGGTACCATGCATCTTCTGTCACCAACACATATACATCAGGTTGATGCAGCTTCCACGTTCAAGATACGGCGCTCACTGTCTCGATCGCCCTCTAAGGCTTCCGCATTTCGCCTAGTCACATCCAAATCAACATCACCGTCTCCAAGTTCTCCGCTTTCGCCATCATGTCTCTCCCCTCCGAGTCGCTCGGCATCTACCTCTTTTATTCTACAGACAGCGAGCGTCACAACTCCATCTCCGCTCGCAGTTCCGTATCGCACTAGCACAACAAGACCGCGCGCGACTGCGCGCAAACTCAGTCCCAAGCGCGCCTCGCCGCAGCGGCCAAGCCGCCAGAGAAGCCCTGGAAAGAGAACACTTAGTGAATGTAGTGATCAAGGAAATTCCGTCCCGCGATCTTCGGCTGGGTCCAGCAGCGATGATGTAGAGAATCGAACTGCGAAGGATACGAGCCCAACGAAGCCATTCCCGAACAGCGTATCGAATGGAAGTTACTTTCGCGAAGATGAGAATTCTCTGTCGCCGTTCCGTGCCTTCCCTCGAAACGTGAGCTTGAATGGCCCACCAGCAAAATCAAGCCCCCTGAAGCGAAGTGACGGAAGCATGAACCTGGATCAGGCGAGCGTGGGCAGCCCTTCAGCAAAAAGACGGAGTCTACATGGTGCTTCTTTTGGCGCAGATTTCGACATTTTCGATTACGAAGCTGCTCTCCAGGGTGGCAAGGAGATCCAGAAGTCTGAAACGAATTCCAGCTCAGATAGCATGGCTAACCAAGAGCCTGCAAGCTCATTTTCTCCCCTCCCAAAGCGTACGTCCTCTTTACGGAGGACAACTCTGCAGCAACGACATGAAAAGCCGGCATTTGCCAGGGCAAGGCTCAACATGGATCATGCCCAGGATGCTGTCACGCCAGGCCAGACCACAACAAAGAGCAAGTTCAGGCAGTCTTTGGGCAATATGATGCCTTCCAGGAATCGCGAGAGCCCTTTCTCGTTCCAAGGCAACCTTCCAAGTGCGTCGGCGCATCCAATGTCTCAACAGAATTCTCAGTCATCCGGGCAAGGCGATCAAATTAGGCCTCATAGACATCCACTTTCGCGCACTCTCACTCAGTCTTCCTCCAACTCGAGCCTGGCGGAAGATTCTCCGACACACCTCCCTGTTCGTCATCTTGGACCTCGAAGACCTCTGATAGAGTTCTCCAAGTCTCTCCCTGTTGTTGGCCAGAAAGCACCTACCGATGAAATTACTATCAGCATTCAGGGTAGCCAAGCTTCATGGGACGAACTTACGGTAGCGACACCAGAGAACTACAGACTAGCTCGACCCCATCCGGCAGCCTTTGCATCCACTGGTCTGATCTCGAAACGGCATAAGAACGTCGACGACGCGCAACCCAATTTCAATGCTAGCAAATCTCTCATGCCCGATACGCCTTGCAAGCGTCATAGCCTCATGGGAGCCCCAACATCCACAGCGGCGCCTTCTGCCAAAGGCGATGAGAAGGATCGGCGAGTAAGGCATTCTTTTGGAACACCATCGACCCCGTTCAGTCCGCATGCTAGTAAACCAGAGCCTGGTTCATTTGGCAAAGGTGTCAGCGTTTTCGGCAGCAACATCCTCAGGGGCAACCAGCAGCGACGAGGTAGTTTTCTCAGTGTCGAAGGCGACGAGAATTCGCAGTCTCCAGTCGGCAAGGGCGACAGCCAGTCCAGCACAGACTTTGAATTACCACCAACACCGACGAAGCAAACGCTTGCATCAGGGTCTTTGCAGCAGGCAAACTTTGGACGGAGCCCATTTGGGCATTTCTCCCCAGCCAACCGTGGCGCCGCATCAACGCTGCCTAACATTGGCTCCTCTTTGTCAGATCAAGCTTGTAAGTCATTTTCTGTAGGATTACCATCGGTATTAGTGGACGAAGACAGTGACAACACGGTGGACCTTTCGCCGTCTGTTGCCCTGAGATTCAGAAACTCGTTTTCGATGCCATCTTCTTTCACTCGTTCTCGACGGCTTTCGGGGAATTTCAAATCCCCGACGCCGCTGAATCGAGCTTCTTATACTCTCCCCTTCCTTTCCTCCAGGAGAACAGGAGCTAAACGAAGTCCCCTCTCTCCAGCAAGTCCAATCAATGACCTCTTTGAGCGTCTCTCACCACACACGCCTCGTGACTTTGTCAATCCTCCAGATCCGAGCCGCTTGTCGATTTCAGCCTACGGGGACGGTGGTACACGTCCCATGGAAGGAGTCACAAGCAGCGCCGTCATGGTTCCTCCTGCTACACCGACAATGATGAGGGAGTCTTTCCCACATTTTAGTCTCTCACACGCAAGTACGACCCCACTGAAGAATTCTCACCCGGCCGACAGCGACCAAACCTTGATCAGCCGCTTCGACAAAGTGGAGATTGTGGGTACTGGGGAATTTTCTCAGGTATACCGATGTTCCAAAGTACCGGAAGCGAAAGGATACTCCTCTTTGCCGAATAGTCGAGCATCGCCAAAGACACCACTACCAGATCGAGTTTGGGCAGTCAAGAAATCTCGCAAGGCGTTCATCGGTCTACGCGATCGAGAACGCAAGCTTCAGGAGGTACGTATCTTACGTAGTATGCCGCTGTCCGACCATGTATTGCAGTTCTTCGATAGCTGGGAAGAGAAAGGTTATCTGTACATTCAGACCGAATTCTGTGAGGAGGGCACTTTGGATGTTTTTCTTGTCCAAGAAGGACGAAAAGGCCGACTTGATGATTTCAGGATCTGGAAGATCATGTCAGAACTTGCTCTGGTATGTTTATGACTCCTGCACAAGTTTCGAGTTGCTAATGCGCACGACAGGGTCTCAAGCATATCCATGACTCCGGTTTTATTCATTTGGACCTCAAGCCAGCAAATGTTTTGATCACTTTTGAGGGGACTTTGAAGATTGGTGATTTTGGAATGGCTTCCCCGTGGCCGGCACAGCCAGGTATTGAAGGCGAGGGGGACCGCGAGTATATTGGACCAGAGGTACTCAAGGGGCAGTACGACAAACCAGCAGACATTTTCGCCTTAGGCTTGATCATCCTCGAGATCGCAGGGAATGTCCAGCTTCCTGACAATGGGCTTTCCTGGCAACGACTAAGAAATGGCGACATCAGCGATGTACCAAGCTTGACCTTCAGCTCAGAAGCGAGCAGCCTCGGTCGAGACCAACCTGTGAGCACCCAGACTGACAACAGTTCTTTCGACGATTTCTACCCATCAGACTCGAGTAGCGATTTCGGCGACATGGCCGTCGAGCATCGGCCATCTACACAACAGAAGCCCTCAACGAGCACTCGGTACCAGCGTGAGGGCGAACTCGCGGATCCACCAAACTTCATGATCGATGGTCACGACCGGGATGCGCTGGACAACGTCGTCCGCTGGCTCATTTCTCCGGATCCATCTCTTCGTCCCATCGCAGACCAGATATTGACGGCGAAAGGCGTGCAGTGGGCTGCTAGGCGGGCGCGAGCTGGCGCCACAGTTTACGAAGGTCTTTGGGGCCCTGCAGATGAGGTGCTTGCAGACGATGCGGAGATGATCGATGTTTGAGATCTTTTTCTGAAAGCAGCATTATTAGTGAGTAGGATGGAGTGAGTCGTCTGAGCCCATTGGGTTGAGGACCGAGTTGGGCACCACCGGACTGAAGCATGACGGCGAATTGGCGTTTTATGGATACGACGGTGTCATAAGTCCTTGGCTACCAGGCCTGGATGGATCGACACTGAAAAGTAGCTGGGACTTTCGCATTTTTCGGGATTTCAGCATTTTCTCTTTACGGACGACGATACGATATTACCTACCTGGGCCCCAGCTCCGGCTTCAGCATGACGGATGTACGACCTTGCAACTTCTATTTCCCTGGCAATTCTTCTCCTGCATCTGCTCGATAGACGACACATCTCAAAGTCGACATCCGCAGCACCCAACGCACGTTGACCGGCCGTGGCAAAAACATTCGCTTCGACCTTTATCCTTCTTATACGCCAACTCTTGTCTTTCATGGCCCTGTTCAGGGTCCCCAGGATCGCTTCCTGGTTGTCTCCTTGGGACATTGGGAGATTCAGAGGCGGTACTTGCGGCTGCTTTGGCATATTTCGCTTCACGATGCATATATTTATCAACATAGAGAGGGAGCTACTGCTTGTAAGACCCCCTACCAATATTGAGCGTAGCCGTGGCTGTAAGCTAGATAAAAAATCACTGTTCGCCCTTACGGCAACGGACAATAAAAGCATACTGCCATGGTAATTCTGTTGCTGGTGTCACTATTGTCTGATCGAATCAGGCCCAGAATGTGCCCCTAGATGAGAAAGATGCCATATCGCAACAATTTGAATGGCGAGACTCATCTCATGAGTGTTGGATCTGTTGGCCAAGCACTCTGTCATGGATATAATAGCGTCGCATACAACGAGTGGACAAGATTAATGCAGGCTGCACAAATTGCATGCATAAAATTGGAAATTATCCAACTTCACCCACCACCACCACAGGCTTCAATTTCCAATACTCAACTTAGCTCGTAGAAGCAGAACGACCGCGAGTTTCTGACGTCCACGCATTCTACCAAAACCTTCCAATAAAGATGGTCCGCAAGCTCAAACATCACGAGCAGAAGTCTTTCCCCCAGAGATCTTCCACACCTCGACCTAGCTAACAACCCCTCAGACTACTCCGCAAAGTCGATTTCACAACTTACAAATCCGACAACAACCACCGCGCCGCTTCGATCCTCCGTAGGTTTTTCTAAATCATCCGAATCCCCATCCATATCGGCCTATTTCATCGCAACCCAACTGCCCCGGCACGAGCCCAACACGCTTCAATTACCCTTTGCCCTTCTCCAAGACCCGGTAGCTGACCCTCTTTTTCCTCCAGGCCGCTACAACGTCACCAACCCCACCGACTACGCCGCCTACAACACCCTCGTCGGCACCCTCCGCCGCCTCGCGCACCTCCTCTCCGCCCTCCCGCCCCTCTCGCCCTTCCGCGCCCACCACGAGAAGCTCCTCCTCGAAAAACTCTACGACCTCGGCCTCCTCTCCAACACTACCAAACTCTCCGAGGTAGAGCGCAAGCTCTCGGTATCGAGCTTTTGTAGGAGGAGATTAGGCGTCGTGATGACGCGGCTGCGCATGGCGGAGAACGTGTCTGCGGCGAATAGGCTTGTGGAGCAGGGGCATGTGAGGGTGGGGACGGAGATGGTGACGGATCCGGGGTATTTGGTGGGGAGGGCGAGGGAGGATTATGTTACGTGGGGAGAGGGGAGTAGGGTGAAGAGGGGGATTCTGAGGTATAGAGATAAGATGGATGATTTCGATGTGCTGTAGGATTGGATGGAGGAGGATAGAGGCGGAGGGGTGATGTGTGATGGTTGACGGCTGGGGATCATGGAAGGACTGGGACAGCTATGGTTTTGGAATTTGACATAGCGTCGCAGCATCGTGGATCTCGAGCTGCTGTTTGCATCGTAGCTATGGCTTTTTGAGGCGGGGAGAATGTGTGATTGAGGCAATGACCGACACGCCGATGGAAAAAGGCTAGGCATCTAGCCATAGTCCGGCTCAGCGAGCATCGAACAACAAGAGACCCTACGTATCCAGCTTTCTCGAGCTTCGACGCTCAGCGTCTTAAGTCCGTCATGTCCAATCCCTGATCGCCACGCCAAATGGTAACCCAAACAACCCCAAAAACCGCCGAAGAAGAAACCACCTAACCACCATGCTCACATATGGGTGTATCATGCCGCCCTATCCCCTCCCAAGCCAACGCAAAGGACCTCCAGCCTTCCATAACCCAACATCTTCCCCCCTCTCAACATCTCCCCCCCTCTCACCCGCCCCCTCAACTCTCCCCCACCGACAACAAAACCGTAATCGCCAACCCCGTCGCAACATGCACATACACATACCGAAACTTCCCCGAAAACCCGCTACGACTATGCCCCTCCATCATGCGCGCGAAATCCCTCACAACCGCCCACGGCACCGGACCGACACTGGAGTGGAAATCCAGCCGCACGCTGCCGTAGCCGATGACGAAGGACGGCCATTCGGGGAGGTGCGTCCAGGGGCCATCGGGGGAGAGGTTGACGAGGATGGTGGTGTAGAAGTGGGTGAAGAAGGCGCAGGCGGGGGGGTTGGGGAGGAAGGGGGAGAGGGCGTCGAGGTATTGGTGCCATTGGGGGCCAAAGCGGGAGTGGGTGATTAGGACGCGGGGGGTGAGCGGAGGGGAGGAGGTGAAGAGGGAGGGGGATGGTGAGGGCTTGGAGGGTGGTGGTGGAAGGAGGGAGGCGGTGGTAAGGGGGAAGAGGAGGTGGAGCGTTATGAGGAGGGGGCGAGCGAGATGCATGGCCAGACGTGGTCGGACTTTATGGACTGGGATGATGTTGATCGAGGACATGAACTTGGGAAGCGTTTCGGGAGCGTTGAGGATGGGTTTTCGTACCGGAGGACGACGCTGTAGATGCTTCATACCCCGGGGGGGTTGCTCTGCAAACACTGTCGGTGTCGGCTGTCGCCATTGAGCATGGACACAGGGAACCCGCGTATTGACAGTTGACCAATGGGATCGAGTGATGAACACCGGACGAAAGCCAATGTTCGTGCTGTATTGGTGAGATAGGGACGTGCGGCTACTGCAGGACGCGCTTGCCGCGACATCAGAGCGTAAAAGAACGAGCACTTGATGATACCTCCGCATCTGTTGCTCTGCAGTCATCCAACCTTATGTGGTTCATGTTGCCTGGTTTGAAACAGCAGAGCCGCTGCGCGTTATGTGAAAGCAGATAGAAGGGGGTGGGGGACGAGAGGAGGGTCAATGACAGCGATCAACAGGGAAGATTTAGATCTGAAAAGAACAGAAAGAACATTTGAAACTCATGATTGGGGATGACACAAACACTCAAAATAGATGTAGACGTTGTCGTACCTATTTGCACTTCCGGTTGCGCCTTTCCCTGGACTCACAATATTTACAATGCGCCGTCTGTCCTCAGCTTCTCATTTCCCCACGGCTCCGACGTCAGGCACGTCAAACCCTGCAGAGGTTCACATGTCTTCCTCCCGCTCATCGGACCAGGACTCGGCAGCTTGACGCCCTTCGCGCCACTGTAGCCCCGTGCCGCCTGGCTCTGAACATTGCCCCCAGCTGCTTGATCTCTAGGTGCTCCTTTCGTGCTACCCATGCCTGCTTGTGAATCTCCCACAATACCTGCTGTTCCTCCTGCTGCATCTGTTTGTTCTGCGCTTGCTTGTAGGGCTTTCAGTAGCGTGATCATTGACTCTGGCGTCAAGTCTTCGTAGTAATCGTCGTTGATCTGAACCATGGGCGCATTGACACATGCACCTAAGCATTCCACTTCTGAGAATGTGAACAGCCCGTCTTCTGTAGTACTCCCGGGGTGTATGCCAAGATGCGACTCGATAGCTTCCATGATCTTATCGGAACCGCAGCCGCCAAGCTGGCAAGGTGTCTACACGAGCCCGAAGTCAGCACATCCGATACGAATTCAGACATCCCCGTTTCGGCAAGATTCATGGACGTCATCGCTCCCTACCGTCGTACAAGCCTGGACATGAAACCGCCCCACCGGATCCCGATTATACATCGTATAAAACGTCGCCACCTCGTACACCCGCATCGGCGGCATCTCTAGGATCCTCCCAACTTCGTTCATGACACTAATACTCGTAAAGCCGTGTTGACGTTGGCCCAAGTCGAGGAGGGGCATCACAGCGGCTTTCTTATATTGCGATGGGTATCGTTTGAGGATTTCTTGGATGAGCTTCTGGTTGATTTCGTTGAATGAAAATGGGATGGAGAGGTTGTTGTTCGGTGAGTCTCGATGCTACGGAATGATAAGCAACTAGGATCGGATGATGTAGAGAGCCCAGGACATACGACTTGGAGGGCTTCGCTGGCCACTCGACGGGTCGAGGTTAATGTCCGACATTGAGGTAGGCGCCTGATTCTCGAAGGCTGCGCTATGCGCCGGCTCAGGCAAGGTATGATTTTCGAAGCCATGGCCCTTGACAGGAAGCTTGGAAGATTGAAAGACCAAGAACGATGGATGTACGCTAAAGCCTGTTTGGGCTAGCGTTCTTCCTGCTCTTCGACCTCATCTACCCACCACTCGGTAGACTTCCACAAAGGATATCAGATAACACAAATCTTGCTATTGCAACGAATATCGTAGTGAGGTTTTGATCTCCATTGTCGGTATTCCAGACGTATCCAATGCCTTCACCGGCTGGCAAGACCTGTGAGAACGCGACATAGAACGCCATATTATCAAATCTAGATCTGTTGATGATGATGAGGGCCGCAGGACGGAATTCACCGTCTCTCTGTGCCTCTCGGTGTCGACATCACGGCTTCACGATTTCATGGCTTCCAATTCCTGACCTTCCCTTGGTGGACGCAGGACACATGGGATCTGATCCGAGCCAATTTGGTTCTGTTTTACAAAAGGGATTTTATGCTTCAATGAAGAGAATGCCTATAGAGTATGCTCGAGACCTTGTCCAAAGTCAATTTGCTTCTGCATGAACATTCTTCAATCCAAAGCGTCCGCCTCACAGGCGTGCCTGACCTTTTGTATGACGTTCATATATGGCCTTCTGAAAAACTGCGTTTAACTTCACCGAGTCCGGGTCGCCTGGCGGCAAAATCTGCGATGCGTACAGTCCACAGAGGCCCGCTTGGCGATCGATCCACTATATATGGCACGTCAGTACACGCTCATCGTTGCCACAGCGAAGTATCATGACAAGACGACGCCCAACATGGGACCAACATACCCAGGTAAGATTCGGAAGACCTCCCCAAGTCAATGTTCCTTTCCTTGCCCATTCCTCCAGATCCTCCATGATCAACAAGCCCGCAAGACCAAAATCTTTCTTCACACCTAGCGGTACACCGCCCAGCATATTATTCAGCGCCGGGTCTTTGAGAAGATGAGTTAACGAGTCGCGGCTCTCCTCAGTGAGCTGTGGCCGAAAAAGCTCATCCACAGTCGATGACTTCAGGAGTTTCCCATCATCAACGAGCAGACTTACAAGGACCTTCATATACTCTGGAGGTGAAGCATAAGCTCCTGCACCACCGAACGCTCCATCGAGCGGGTCATCCCAGGTTTTCCCTTCCTTATGCACAGCCTTCCCACTACCCTCAGGATCACGCATACTCATATCTGGCATTCTTTTCCGAAGATTTTCTCGCTTCTCCAAGTGGAACGTCATGTCCTTGATGCCGAGGGGTCCCCATATATTGGCTTTCATGTAGTCTTCGAGATGCATACCGCCGTTGACCCGCTCCACCATGACGCCTGCCCAGTCCAGACCGACAGAGTAACTCCATTTGCTTCCCGGCTCGTACAAGAGCGGGAAGGTGTACTTCTCTGGGACTGTCTTTCCTTGGCTGCAACCTTGCTTCTGCCATGCGCGCCATTTTATGAGCGTTGGGTCGAAGACATCATACGCCAGACCAGATGAATGCGACATAAGATATCTGTTTAGCCATTCAGCCGCACGTCAATACTTTATCTTGTCTTTGCAGCTTCTTTCCCACCTTAAGGTCACCTTCGTCTTGGCCTTCACCAGTATCGGGTTTCCATCCTCATCAAACCCAGTCAGAATCTCAACATCTTTGAATTCATGAAGTACGTTCGAAACATCGTCGTCCAAATCCAACAATCCCTTCTCAACACATTGCATCACCGCAATAGACGTCATCAGCTTCGTACCTAAATGAATTTCAAAGTCAGCACTCCTCTACAAAACGAAGCCGTGAAGCCATATAGCAGGTCGCTCAGAGTGAGTACTACAAAGGAAATATCTCAAGCTTCTCGAAACCCTCAGCAAGAGGGCAGAAGATACTCAGACAATCAACTTACAAGAAGCTATCCAACAGACCGCATCCTTTTCCAGCGCCTCGGCCGCTTCCCCATCTTGCAGCGAACGGCGGCCGAACACTGCGTCGTACTTGAATTTCCCTAACGATGTCAATGGGAGAAACGATATCCAAAGAGAATTGTCACTTCCAGACCTTCTCTGTCAGCGGCGTGCAGGATCGCGCCGGGGATGATGCGGTCGGCGCATGCTTTCTCTATTGTTTCTTCCATTCTTGTTGGGATGAGTGGTGTGGGTTTATAGAACAAGGTATGTTCAGGAACCAGAGAATACTCGAGATCTAGTACCTTATCATATATATATAGTAATCATCGTGCTCCACATTAAGATATTCGGTCAGAAATCAGCAGATATCCGAGCGTCGGTTGACACTGCTGACACGGCTGACTCGAGGATTTCAGAAGGATCCAAGGGACGGCTGGCTGAGCTGACCGCGGCTTCACTGGTATCCCCAGTCTTGACTAACAAAAATCCATAGATATTACTGAGATATCATGAGCAAATTGACGGACAGCTGCATATCTTCTCGCAACCGCGAACCTCAAAATCTGACCAGAATTGCACTTGCAATTGTCCATGCACTTACAGTTAAATATGCGTAGTCTTGAAGGTTAGGCGTGGGTCAATGGAACAATAAGGTGCAAAAGGGGGGTTCAAATTTCGAGGTTTCAAAGGTGATATTAGCGGTTTCATGAAGGTCCAGAAAACTTGGCGCACGAGAATCAACTTCCTCCCCCACACCTCTGTATATACATCTTTAACAAAAGCGAAGCTCAACCTAAGAAAATTAAGCTATGTAGACTAGAGATATAAATCTATCTCTAGCACAAATCTAAGATGTTTACAAGAAATATTGAAGCCTCTATACAGTGTTCAAGTTGTTCAAGCTCTTGAAGCAATGCTTGGCAATATCTTGGCATAATTTCAAAAATTATTTTATACTGACTCTAGCATAGTTGAATTATGCTAAAATTTGCTCAAATTCGAGTGCTAACTATCTTGTTATACATACTTCCTACTAGACTCGTTTTACATTTTAATTATGTGATAGAAGTAGATGTATATATGCTGAGGGGGGGAGAAGTCGATTTTCGAGCGCCAGGTTTTCTGGATCTTCATGAAATCGCTAATATCCAAGAGACCGAGGCATCGCGCTTAACCCCACTTCACGAACCAGATAAGTACATGCAAATGCTACCTAATTCATTCCCAAGCCATGCGTACTACCTTAGATTCAATGATTGACAGCTGAGACTTAGGCAGCCATCACCCGCGTATATTATTCGCTTCTGGAACATCAAGCGCGGAATCTGGGTTATGATCACGAGCAATCTGACATTGGAGAGTGTGTGCTATCACTTGAAGAAGGAATAGCCTGGTCAGCGCTTGTAACGGAGATATTGAGAGGATTGACATGCGCCTTCATCTTGACTCTCTAGAGCTGCGAACATGGTGTAGGGAATTCGGTAGCGACCCCACTGCGCGCTTGTCGTTACCGCGGGGTGACGTGGGGCATGACGTGTGCTCAAACGGATTGTAGGAATTATTTATCGTAAGCCCAATTGGCATTACCATCTCGAAAGCTGCTTCCAGCGCTACATTCAGTGTAGAGGCCAAAGCGCAATCACAAACCCAACCCAACAGTCCATCCTCCCCCATCACCCACGCACAATGGCCCTCCCCCCTTCCTCCCTCACCTCAATCCCCACCAGCTACGCCACCGTCTCCCTCGGCACGCCCACACATCCCCTCTTCCAGAAACTCGACGCCATCGCCGCCGCCGGCTTCCAAGGCATCGAGCTCGGTTTCCCCGACCTCCTCTCCTTCGCCTCCAAGCTCCACGGTAAAGATATCGGGAACGAGGAATATCCCGCGCTATGCGAGGCTGCGAGGGAGGTGAAGCAGATGTGCGCGACGCGCGGGCTGCAGGTTGTGATGATGCAGCCGTTTGCGAATTTCGAGGGGTGGGCGCCCGGGTCGGGGGAGAGGGAGGATGCGTTTCGAAGGGCGGAGGGGTGGATGGGGATTATGGAGGCGGTGGGTTGCGATATGTTGCAGGTGCGCTCAGACCTTTTCCGGCTTGATGGTGTTCGCAATTGCTGATGAGGTTTCGTGGGGGATTAGGTTGGTTCCTCGGACTCGCCCAACATCGCCGGCGAGATCGAGACTCTGGCGTCGGATCTTCGCGAGCTGGCGGATCGGCTGGCTGAGCACGGGTTCCGCCTTGCGTATGAGAATTGGTGCTGGGCTACACGGGCGCCGGATTGGAAGGATGTTTGGGGGCTGGTGCAGAAAGTCGATCGGCCGAATGTAGGGCTCTGTCTTGATACCTTCCAGACCGCAGGCGGCGAGTGGGGAGATCCAACTACAGAATCCGGGATCATAGAATCTGGAGTCAGCCGCGAAGCGCTGGAGAAGCGTTTCCAAAGTAGTCTGAAGGAGCTGGGCAGGTCGATACCACCGGAGAAGATCTATATCTTGCAGATTTCAGACACGTATAAGCCGAAGAAGCCGCTCGATCCTGATCCGGACGAAAGTGGATTGAGGCCAAGAGGGAGATGGAGCTCGTGTTTGCGGCCGGCGCCATTCAATGGCGGATATCTGCCAGTAGTTGACGTGGCGAAAGCGGTTCTGAAGACTGGGTTTCGCGGATGGTTCTCCATGGAGATCTTCGATGGCGGGCCTGAAGGGACGAATCAGGATTGGCACGATATGCCTGGATATGCGAAGAACGCCATGGAGTCTCACAAGCGACTGTTGAGAGAGGTTGCGGATTGATTGCAATGGCTGCAGGATCAGAGTGATCTGGAAAGAGCAGGTCGTTAATGCAATAGAATACACATACTCTAGCGATCCGGACGTCAATGCGTACCGATCAGGGGCGCAGTTTTCCTAGGCTGCTCAATATAGAGCTAGCTGAATCAAGGACCCATTGCCCGCACTGTCGGGGAATGCTTTGACGGAACAGCGATGGACTGAACTATCAAAGATTGGGCCATTGACAAAGCGGCAAAATGTCAAGGGATATTAGTGACAAAATTGAATGACCCTAGGAATGAATAGAGTAAGAAGAGGATTCCAGTGACGATTGCTGGGCAAATTCGCACTCACTGGTGCTAGCGCATGGAATTGCCGGTTGCATAAGTAATGTATAACAACCTGGTATACTTCAGAGTCAATCCCCTATTCTCTCTTAACCTCCTCTTGTCGAGCGTTCTGATCGAGCAACGATAGCTGTGAGCCGTGACTCGTTGAGAATTTCATCGTCACTTTGTCGCAGTGCCAAGACGACAAACACCCCTTGTATGGCCCTCGTGTCATATGAAATCAGTCCACTGTACATTCGAAAAGTATTTATCCGTACACGAGGCTCATCCAACGATCACCTGCTGCTTTGGGAATCAGCCGCTGTGATTTTGTAGATTCTTAATATCCGTGCGTATTGTGCTAAGAGCCACTCCTTCTGACCTTCCCTCAAATACGGTATATTTGCAACAGTCTTCAAGGGCTGCTGGTGAGGCTCTATCAGCTTCCATCCTCCCACGTTGACGGCTGATCGACGATGTTCTTCGGTGACCTTCTGGTTATTGACGTACGGATATTCGATGGCAGGACCGCCCTCGAGCCCTAGGTGCATTCTTGTTCCCAGGATCAAGGGCACTGTACCACAAATATCGTCTGCAAGGTCTTGAAGTTTGTGGATCGCCACTCGCTTGAGGTCCTGCCAGGTGCCGCCGAAAGATAAGTCTAAGGCGGCAATGCAGTCAAGGAGAATTGACAAAACAATAATGCATTTGGTACGAAAGAAGTTCCAGACTCCCACCATATGAATATCGTAGTAGATGTCCATTCGACCCCGATACGAAAACATCGATTTAGGTAGACCTAGGGGAGTTTTGAAGTGATCAGCGGCAACCCAATGCCAATCGTCGCCTACGGACTGCGCCCAGGATTCAAGGAGAGCGTTAACCTCAAGGGCGTAATCGAACACCTTGTGGATGTCGTCCTCGCAACAGGAAGTCCCAAGCAGCCGTCTAGCGTCACTGCGAAGACGAGCTATCCCCACGCAAATTGGAGTGAGCCGCATTGCAGTATTTTGAGTCACCCCAGCTGCAAGGTCTTCACATATTGTCACATTGGTACTTGGGGGCGTCGAGTCATTGATGACATGATCTAACTGAATTAAAGGGTAAGCTGGCCGCACGAACCACTGGCCACACATGATGACTTACCACTTGCGTATATACGGCATATAGAAGCCTGATAGAGGTGTATGATCTGGTGTTGATTTCTTTTCCGCGATGCTTGATGAGAGCGACTGCGCCCGCATCATGGACGCCTAACAATTCCGCGGATTCGAAGGTGGACGTAAGACGCTGTGTAATGACATTAGTGATCATTGCAGTGATGGAGAAATGTTTTAACGAGAAGCAGAGGATCGCTTCGTTCCTATTGGATGCCTGAGGATAACATAGGCATCGATGCTTTCATTTTTCGGGGCTAATATGTGAGAGACTCGGTGGCTTGCTCACCTCAAACAGGCTCAAGAGTAGAACCGCCATAAGTGTTTCGTCCTTGAGTGAATCCGTGGGATCTTCAATGGCCCTGCCCGCCGCGAGTAGCGCTTTGCAAAAGGATTTCTGTCCCAGAAGGATGAAATCTTGAGTGCTCCGGCTCATCCCAAACGTGGCTAGGGATACTGTCGTGACCGCCAGATCCAGAAGAGAACCCGGTCGAGCTGCATAGTATAGAGGCGATAGAGCTTGCATAAAGCCCAGGCATGTGTCTGGGTGTTGGTTGATGAATACGACATTAGAGAAAAATACGCATGTGGCAGTATGTTCAGGAGTATTGAACATGAGTTCGGTGGGCAGAGATGGAGACCTCCAAGCGTTTGATGTTATAGGGATGACTTGTGTATTGTTCGTAGGCTCCGGACTGGTGTTACTCGAGGATTTCGATAGTAATGAAGTATATTTCTGGTGTTTCCTTCCCTGCACTTTGTCGCGAGCAATCTTGTTCTGGTCACGAAGGATAAGATCGAGCGGTCTCTGGTAGCCGGGGCATGTGAGCTTAGTCTTGGTGCATGCCGAACATGCAGGTCGAGCTTCATCGCACTATTCGAAGGAGATTAACGCTTACTGCACAGATCAGGCATGCTGCTGCGATTTGGATGGTGGGCATGGCGCCAACAGAGGCAAAGATGCAGGCGGCCCACCTTGATCTTCCTCCTCTTGCAATTTTGACAGCCCGTACTCGGTTTTCCTGTGTAGACCATGATCAACCAATTGATGTCTCGCTACCAGTACAAGACGTGAACTACATAGATAACTGATAGCGCAAAGTCGCCCAACACTCGGAGCAGAAAAGCTCATTGATATGCTACGGATGATCATATAGATTGTTCAACAATGTCGTTGCCTAATACTTTTCGTTATGCAAACATGGTAGCGTATCTGCGTACACAATGAACCAACAAAACCGCTGACTGGTGCGACGAGACCTCCTCTTTAGACGCGTACTCCATAAGAGAGGTACTGAAGAGGCAATAATAGTCCTTGTCAATTCAGCCGGCTCTGTATACCTTGAGGTGGCACGTAGCGCTGGACGGAAGTTGATAACTTCTGCTGACTGCGTCGACATAAGTCTCATTGACTGATTGGTGACCTCGACTTCAAGCTCCTGCAAGCTCTTGTTTCAAAGTTTTCCCATCATGCGTCGTAGGATCCGACCAAAGGCATCCGCTAGCTTGATGGAGTAGAAGCTTGCGAGAACCTAAGATGACGCCAAGCCAACTGTTGATTGGATTGTCGAACCCAACGTCTCGTACGAAGCAAGTCGGGAGGATGGAAGAACACACGCTGTGACTCGACGATAGACAATCCGCTTATCTCCCCCTTCTCTAGGAATGCATTGCATCCTTGGCAGGGCACAGTTGGCAGTGCACACGCGTCAGCTGCGGCACAAAGTTCTGCCATGCCAAGCTCTCAGCTAAGGTAAAGTAGTTACGTGCGTCTGACAGCCCACGGCCTACCAACGTCAAACGATGCTGCCTCAACGTGGTCAAGAGTCAAGACGCATCGAACGATGCGTCTTGACATTCCGTCCCGGGTAACGTCTTCCTCTTGTTTAGTCTCATGTGCTCTATTTAAAGTACGATGCGCGGCTGTTACCTTGTGTCAAGGCTCGGCCGTTGCCCGTTCGGCTGTTCCGTAAGCAATTCCCCCGAGGCCACCTCGTGCCATCCCTGAGCATGTAGCATACACTTCTTATGTGGGCTGTGCAACAACAGTCTTCCATGAGTCGTCCTAGCCTCTTTCGGCAATGCTTGCGAAACCAGCACTTCCTTCAATCCAAGATGAGTACATAACTAATCGTCCACCCTATCCACCATGTCATTTCTTCCTTCGCATCAGTGAAACCTCAAGGCTCTCAACATACAGCACATTCCTCACTCTCACCACTTCGTAGGTTTAAAAGCATACCCGCTGGCAATCTCAAAGAACTTCATTGTGTTTCACACCTCCTCAGCCTCGTCTTACATTTAGGCATCCAAATAATCCGAGCACACCCTCAATTGAATTATCGGCACAGGCTCAAACCTTTATCGTCCAGCATTTCTTTAAATCCCTCGAATCCTCACCATCACCCGCCTTCTTCACCTCCACTTTTGCAAGCTTCGGCACCAACTTTACTTTCACCCCACAGCTCCCCAACCCCACTCGCAATACTATTGACGCCTCTCCCTCATATCACACCCAACAGTCGCTACTATGCCCGCTCAACATGACTGTCTTCAAGTCTCCCCGCAATGCCCTGTCGAGGCCACCATCTACGGCTACTACCCCTCGATGAGCGCCAACGCCTTCTTCTGCGGCCTGTTTGGCCTCTGCCTCATCGCAAACCTAATACTCGGCATCAGATACCGCACCTGGACGTACATGATCGCTCTTGGCTTCGGTTGCCTAGGCGAAGCCCTCGGCTACGTTGGGCGCATCATGCTCCATAACAACCCGTGGAGTAACACCGGCTTCGACATCCAAATCTGCTGCATCATCATCGCGCCCGCCTTTATCACCGCGGGCATCTATCTCACCCTCAAGTACCTCGTCTTGACGATTGGTTCTGATCACTCAAGGATAAGGGCGAAATATTATACCTGGATCTTCATTTTGTGCGACCTGCTCTCGCTCATCCTGCAAGGTGCTGGTGGTGGTATCGCAGCTACCGCCAACACGGCCAGCAGCCAATCGCTCGGCAACAATCTCATGATGGCCGGTATATCCTGGCAAGTCGCCACGCTCTTAGTGTTCGGCGCCCTCGTCTTCGATTATGGCTTCCGCGCTTATACCCATCGCTCCACCTGGACCCAAGCCACCGTCAACCTCGTCTCATCAACCACGTTCCAGCTTTTCACCACGGCGCTCTTCGTCGCCTTCCTGACCATCTTCACACGTTGTGTCTTTCGCATTGCGGAAATGGCCGGCGGCTGGAGGAATTCGATCATGCAGAATGAGCCAGAATTCATCGCGCTGGATGGCGTCATGGTGAGCATTGCGGTGTTGTGCTTGACGGTATTTCATCCTGGGGTCTTCTTCACTCCGATGCAGACTCACAAGAAGAACAAGAAGAAGGGAGGGCCATTGTATGCGAGCGAAAAGACGGATGACTTGGAGAGTCTGCCTGCGAGTGATCTGAGGAATTAACATAGGAGAGATGCAATTGTAGAATGAGGTGGACGCTTTGGAGAAGCGGTCTCTAATGTTTTGCTTGCGCGCGAGGCGTTCGGATGAGTCTTGTCAATGAATAGATAGAGGACTAGGCAAGATAGAGGGAGGATAGCTATATCATATCAATGGCATTATACTTCTACCACGCACTGGAAATCACTGGTACACCTTTCCTCGGCACAGCTCGAAGAGCGATGTGATCACTCGACGATGGATTGCACGCCCAGTGAAAACCCATGGCTAAGGAGACAAACTGTCAACACATTTGCGTTGATCGACCAAATAGCCCAACATGCAATGGGACAGCGATTCGACACCCAGGGTACATATCTGTGACTTGTGTGTTCTGGAAAGTTGACAATCCTCTCGAGCATGTGTCTAGTATTGATATCAAGTCCCTCACGAAGTACAATGTCACATGCTTATAGCACAGTCCATCACTTACACCTGAAGACCACCCGCGCACCTCTAAGACTATATACATCATCCATCTAACACCTCGTCTTCCATTATCTTATTCTATGCGCACCCGCATCTTATTTGTTACGGCAACAATATATCAAGATATATTTATTTATATTATTGGTCATCTGAAAGTATATCTTATGAATCATGTATGTTACTAACAATATTCTCTATAATGGCAGACACAGTAGCATCTGGCAAAGGCAGACAGGTTGTCGGAGCAGAATTCTTGAGAAAAGAGAGTGACTCAATTATCCATTACACTCTGCACTTCAGCATCATCAAAACCAGAGACTGCAAGAAGCCCCATGTGGCCTGGACCTTCGCTCTCGGCTAAGCCCTGAAGATCCGCTCCAATGAATTATCCTCAAAGTTCACCCCTCACAGTCTTCTCCCAGTCTTTCAAGACAGACTCCGCAATCTTCTCCGCCATTCCATAAAAGATGCTCATCACATGCGACGAGACCTGCGTGGGAACAATAGAGCCGTCAATAACTCTCAGGCCCCTGACACCATACACCTTTGCCTCGTTGTCAACCACACCACCAAGCTCCTTGCTCATCATAGAAGCAGTCCCAACCGCGTGATAATTCGCCCGGTACTTTCCCATCACGTAGTCCCTCCAGGCATAGATGTCTGCGTCTTTAGGCACCCGGTCGTATCCCGGCTCCCTTTCCTCCACCCAATATTGGCTCATCTTCCCAGCACTGGATAGGTTCCGCGCAAGCTTTGTGGCAGCGGCTTGCCCGAGAAGGTCGAGCTCGTTGGCAAAGTACCGGGGGTTGTTGTCGATAGAGCGCAGATACGGATCAGCGTTTTGGATGTGGATATAGCCACGTGAGAATGGGAGCAGGTTCCAAAGATCGAAATTCATGGATCCGTAGGTGTCGAAGAAGAGCTCCGAGTATGCGACGTTGGAATTGGTGATCAGGTTGACGGAGTTGTTGTACTGTACCATCAACGCAGTGACGTTGTGGAAGCCGCCGCGCGAAACAACTTCCTTGGCCCATGTTTCGAGCAGTGTCTCGTTACTCAACATTGCGTGTGCCGTCGGAGCGAAGTCTCCGAAAGTCTCGTTGAATGTTGCAAAGTATGCAGCTTGGCCCTGACCTTTGCCAGCGTCGTTTGCGCGGTTACGGATTCCGGTAGTGGTCTGGTCTTGCTGGTTGATACCAACAGGCAGTTCGACGATTTGCGTCACATTAGCGTTATCGAGGACGTCCTTCAGACCAATGCCAGAGTACTCAAGAATCAATGGTGAAACAGAAGAGCCTGCTGCAAGGAGAACCTCATAATTGGCGAACACTGTGTGAATGCGACTTCGATGGCGGCCAAATTCGACGCCACGGGCCGTTGGTGGCTTAGTAGAATTGGTGTCAATAAGCACCTTTCCAACCCATTGACCTACCAGAATGTTGAGATTTTCTCGGTTGATTGTGTCGGGAAGAAGCCATGATCGGCCTGCATCACTTCGTTTCTGTTCTTCAGTGACGCTGTTGGGAAACATAGATACGCCGTGGGGGTCGCCGCAGGATAAGTCTTTCTGGATAGGAACACCCCTTTCTTTTACGGTATCCATGAGCGCCATCATCATTGGAGAATACTCGACCCCGGTGTCGCGCGAGCCTACCTGCACCGGCCCTGTGGTTCCGTGACAGGACGAATCGAAGTACTGCCCAGCAGCTTCTTCGGTCTCGTTCGGTGGCCGAACAGTCTCGGCTTTATTCATGTATGGTACTAAGGCGTCCCAATTCCAGCCGGTGTTTTTAAAGACTGTTTCCCAAGCATCAACCTGGGCTCTAGCAGGGCGAGCTGTTTCTGAAGTCAGCCAGGAATGTACCTGATTGAAGTGTATGGAGAGAACAGCGACCATTGTTGCCGCTCAGACATAGAGAAATTCGAGCATCCACCACACTCAAAGGCTACTGTTGTGCAAGACCAATTTGGTGCAGTAAGAGAAAATTGCAGACCATGACATGATATGATGTATCACCCCAAGGGGTACTTACTCCAAGTTCCACCATTGAGTAGAGTCGAACCACCAAGCCCGTGTCCGGAATGGACAACCTGACTCCGATTGTCAATAGCTTGGATCCCGGTGGCAAATTTGTGATCGATAGCCGTCTCGAAGACACGGCCGTAGTGCGTCAAGTCATAAACATCGGCGCTTCGATCGGACTCCCAGAAACCACTCTCGATAACCAGAACACTGATGTCTGGGTGCTCGGTGAGACGAGCCGCAGCCGTCAAGCCTGTAAGGCCACCTCCAACAATAATGTAGTCGTAGGTACCAAGATCAACATCATCAGGGTTATGGATGACTTGATCATCCACCGAGTCGGCAATGGGAAGATGCAGTACAGATTGCGAGAAGCCATAATCTGGTAAAGCTTCCGCGACTCCCAGAATGACAACGAGAAACAAGGAGAAATGGGCTTTCATGATGAGACTGCAGGTTGAGATCAGAGTATTGCAGAAGTTCGAGACGAAAAACAACACAGTCGCGTACAGGGCACCTTTATATCACATTGGAAGAGAGTTTCGACTGTTCCCCACGTCTTCTGCATGAGCTTTCCAATACCTTGGATACGAGATTATGCGCAGCAATGGCTTCATCCCATCATGATGCAAATGATATCACACTTCCTGTGCAGCCAACATGAGCTCAGACCTCGCAGATTCTCATCGAACAAATCATCTACTCAGGATTGACCCGCGAACAGGACTGACTGGCAATAGGAAGCGATGCAACATGGCTGCGCAGTCGGTCGAGAACAAATCGGAAAAGCACTTGAGCGAATCGCTCTGCATCGAGCATAAACCCTACACTTCGAAGGGAAGGAGCCTAGCCAGTTCAATGTTGGTTGTCTCACACACTACTAGATCATAGGAAAGGGATGCCGCACGGCGTTGTTCGGTGGACTCGTGATGCATAAGCTCCTACCCGACTGGACAAAGAATGACAAACTGCAGCATGCGCACCTACCAATGTAGTACTGAAGATATCGTATGACATATTAAAGAAACTCTCAGTCGATTTGCAATGGTCAAGAACACAAGCTTCTTTTCTCCGGAGCCGTTGCTCCAATTTCAACATCTATGTGCTCCGTATACTTGATGGAACTCATTGTTGATTGCAACTAGCGCGGCAGTGCAAGTGAGGTCTTTCAGTATAGCTAAAGCCGGTCCGCCCGAAGTATAAAACTGGTTGCACGATCGCTCAATATTAATATACTGCTATGAGTGCTGCATCTGCATCTGCATCGCTTGTAGAGGAAAGAGCGTTCGGAGTGCTTCTGCCGATGCGCCTGTACATCGGCATTTGCATCGAAATTTGCATCGTTGACTGCATCGAGACTGCATCCAGTCGATGCAGTCAACTCTGAACGCCCCTATTAGCGCAACTTGAACCTGCATCCTGAAGCGGGGTGGTAATGGTAGGGTTATACTCCACTTCCTACAAGCGCTTAGAACGACATGATGATGGGAGAAGATCGTTCTTGTCGTAGCCGCTGTTGCAGTGAACATGACAAGGTTGCGACGCAATGGTTTGAAGGCAAACCAATTAGTCTACAAGGAAAGCGACTCCCCGCGTCACCAGGCGCAAAAGCCAAGGTATTGATTCAAAAGGTCACCTAAAGTAAAGTAAGGGGAAAGCAGGGGGATACAGAGAGTACTAGAAAATACAGCAAGAATGGAATTCTTTCTCATCCTTCGGATTGAAACATCGCGAGTATGACCAGGTAACCATGACTGGAGTCCCAGGAGGAAGATTGAGCGGCAGGAGGCCATGGGGCGAAAGGATACGGAGAAGAAGGAGGCTCGACGAAAGACCCACAATGCGAAGCAGAAGGAGGTGTCGCAGTTGTGGCAGGATAAGGAGCTCCTTGTAGCAGCAGGGTATGAGGTAGATTTTCCGATTAGGAGTAGTCAGTAAGGTATTCATTCGAAAGGCGTTGGAGGCAATAGATAACGTGCCTAATTTGCCATCGCAAAGCATAGCCGAATTGCCTGCGACATGGCATTGCGACTCCAAAATTTGGCGACAGCGAGGTTGCAGGCGTGCGGGGTGGCGGCTCGCCCCTGATTCGCAGCGGCTCGGTTAAATCTCGGTTCGGACTGTGGATCTTCGGCGCGTTCACTTTGTCTTCGAGGTCTTCCAAGCCCTATCGAGTGCATCGCACAGTGGTTTGTCGAATCAAAGCGAAACTTTCGTAAGGCAATGATGACATACCCCAATCGAAGTCCACATGGGCTACCAGAAGATACCCCACCAGGCCAGACAAGTAGCTATGGGCACTCTCCAATGTCCAGCCATGTGCGTGGACATCGCAACTCTAATCAACCTTTAAACACGTCGGTCCGTTCCAATACCTTGCCAAGCGGGACGTATCAAGATGAAATGACCAGTCAGGCTGAAGAGCAGCAATCAATCTACCGCGACCATAGCACTAGCGGCGTGAACGATTATGAGGTGGAAGATTATCACAATCCCAATCCTCGAAAGCGTATTAATCCGGAGCCACTTGACAATCCGAAAAAGCGGGCTTCTGTTGCCGTGAGTTTCCTGAGCGCGATCACTGCTCTTGTCTTATCTTCAACCCATAACATACAATGACTGACTGGTACCAGTGCAATGTCTGCCGTGGGCGCAAGTCGAAATGTGACGGCGCAAAGCCAAGATGCAGGTTATGTACTGAGCTTAACGCTGAGTGCATCTATCAAGAGCCAGGAATCAAGCTCGATGCGGGCGACAGAATGATCTTGGAGCGCCTAGACAGGATCGAGGGTTTCCTACAATCCAGCTGGAGTGGACCGGCAAGCACCACTGGATCAATAAGCCTACCCCCATCTCGTAGCGCCACGACCGCTGGTATCGATGGGTTACCAGACGAACGCATTGGTGGTTCTCACTCGGGGGGTTTCGCAGCAAAAACTGCAGTGATGCTTCCACCTACACGGCTGGAGGACAATGTTTCACTCATGCGCCCCATCACTCAATGGCCCAAAATCTCAGACCTCGTCTCCAAGCCGTACGACCTGCAAGCCATGCTGCAATTAGAGCTTGACCAGGAGCCACTGAGTTTGGATGCTTCGCTAAGTCTTGACCTGAAGAATAACGCAATGCTCGCCCAAACATACTTCGACAACACCAACATCTGGTACGCGTGTATTGATCCCTACGACTGGAACCGGATCTATGAGAAGGCGTCTCGTTCCGATTTTCGCGAGGGTTCGGAGAGCTGTTTAATTCTTCTTGTGCTCGCGCTGGGAGCAATCAGCCACTCCAAACCTCCATCTGTGGCAGCTCGAGATGCTGAGCGTCCTGGTATGCCGTACTTTTCGGCAGCATGGGGCTTACTCCCGACCTTGATCGTCAATCACGACATCATAGCTTCCCAGTGCGCCATCTTGGCTTCGGCATACCTATGCTATCTCACGCGACCCCTAGAAGCCTGGACCCTTCTCAGCACCACCATCCCCAAACTCCAGGTCCTCCTCAGCAAGTCCACGGCCACAGCATATCAACGAAGCCAGCTCAGCACCCGCATCTACTGGAACGCCCTCCTCCTCGAATCCTCCATCCTCACTTCCCTTGACCTCCCTCCCTCCACCCTAGCAACCCTCACCACCACAGTCCCCCTCCCCGCTCCCTTCCCCCCCTCCCCCAACCACCCCCCCTCCCACCAAGACGACCCCTGGCTCCTCTCCGCCCTCATCTCATTCACGCGCCTCTCCGACAAAATCGCCTACCAAACCGCCCTCCCCTCCGCAACCCAAGGCCCCATCGCCACCGCCCTTGACACCTCCCTCCACGACCTCTACGCCTCCCTCCCCCTCCCCGACCGCGCCATCATCCCACCCCCGCGGCACCCCCTCCCCCACCCCGCCCTCGCCCACCTCCGCACCCTCTACTTCCTCGCCCGCACGCGCATCTTCCGCCCCTACATCCTCTCCGTCCTCGCCGACGAAGCCATGTCCCTCGCGCCCCTCTCCCTCTGCCGCGACTCCTGCCGCGCCTGCATCGACAGCGCCGTCCGCGTCCTCGAGGATCTGCCCGCCAGCCTGAGTATAGCACCGTGGCTGAAATGGCAGTCTGCGCTCGCGGCCGTGGATGCGGCGCTGCTGCTTATGGGCGTGCTGCGGAGTGCGAATCTGAGCTTGCTGGTGCTGGATGTTGAGCATGTGGACGAGCTGCTGAAGGGGGTGGTGGGGGAGTTGGACAGGGTGAGGCCGAGGGCGCCGAGCTTGACGAGGGCGGTGGATGTGCTGGGCGAGGCGGAGGGGAGGAGGAAGGGTGGGAGGTGAATTTTTTTTTTGGTGGGGGTGGGGGGGGGGGTTGGTAAGAGGCGAGGAGGAGGGTGCGGGTCAGGGAAGGGATCACTGATGAGGAGGCTTGAGATGGAGCGTTCTATTTTTCGCTTATAAAGAGCTACTTGGCTTAGACAATATGTGGTTTTTTAGCAGATGAGATGCCTATCGATTGCTATGTATATTTCCCAAAAATTACGCAACACACTTGTCACAGTTGTCCCTCATGCGCCAGAATCTTCCCGATCAACGATATCAGCGCGCAGTACCATACGCACAGGCACACTGTCCAGAGGATGGCACAATTGCTGCTCCGCAAGCATTGCATACAAACTTACGGTTTTTCGGAGCTGGAAGGATCGAGCTATAAGACTGACGGCGGTGATGAATAGCTTGATACCGAGCTATCATTACACTATTGAACTATTGAGGGATTCTATGCTAATATTTGGAGAGTCATCGAATCTTTAAGCCATATGCACACCATCGCACACACACAGCAAACAATCAGCGTACACATCTCTTGGCTCTTCATGAATGAACGTCATGACGAGGCGTTGATGTGTCGATCGCTAGAGTCATGGCCTTGCTTGATTAGAGGATTCTAGGGAAGGATGAAGAGGAGGATGGGGATGGGGCAGATGGGGTGAGATGCTGTTTATAGG
>JAABUZ0100001417.1_pt1 | contig 45733 bp, 35 predicted proteins | sample 5562091 | NCBI WGS metagenome assembly JAABUZ01 (sample SAMN12813069, study PRJNA571459) | rock metagenome | isolation source: Antarctica rocks | place: Antarctica: Victoria Land, Linnaeus Terrace sud | collected 2015-12-21
CGAGCGGAACTTGAAGAACGGGAACACCACGCCGTTGCGCCCCACGCGCTCCTGCGCGATGATGATCGGCCCCTTGGAGTCGAGGCGGATCGCCAGGGCCACCAGCAGCAGCAGGGGCGAGAGCAGGGCCAGAACGAGGAGGGCGATCAAGACGTCGAGCACACGCTTGAGCAGCAGGTTTGCGCCGCGCAAGGGGCTCTCCACCACGTCGATCAGCGGGATGCCGGCGATCTCGTCCATGCGCACGCGCGAGAGGCTCATCTCGAACAGGTCGGGCACGATCTTGAAGGCTACGTTACGGCGCACACAGTGGTCGCGGATGCTCAGGATATCCGCGTGCGCGGTCGCGGCGAGCGCGATCACGACCTCGTCGGCCTCATAGCGGTCGATGGCCTCGGCGGCGTTGGAGACCGGACCGAGGTTGGGGAAGCGCCCGAAGTCCTGCGGCGCGCCGCCGTTCTCGTGCATGAAGCCCACCAACTGATAGCCGTGGTCGCGGCGCTCGCTCAGGTTTTGCAGCAAGATCTTGCCCATCGTCGTCGAGCCAGCCACGATGACGCGCCGCACGTTGCGTCCTCGGCGATACAATTGCACCAGGATTTGCTGCGTCGCCGCACGGCCCAGCGCGCAGAACAGGATGATCAGCAGCCAGGTGTAGATGAGGACGCCGCGCGAGTACTGGTTGAGTTCGGGGACCAGGTTCCGGAAAAAGAGCGTGGCGATGATGGTCAATCCTATGCCGACGGTCGTGACCCGCGCGACGACGAAGACCTGGCCGAGCCACTCCAAACCCAACCGACGCCGGTAGACGCCGGACAGGAGCAGCAGCGGGATCATGACGAGGGTGATGAGCGCCTCGAATGGCGCCCAGCCCTGATAAGAAACGACGTTTTGCACCTTGATAGGACCGCCGAGCTTGACGATGTACCGCAGCCAATAGGCGGCGGCAAAGGCAAGGTTGACCAGGATCACGTCGAGGGCGAATGAAACGGTGGGAAAGATCCAGCGCAACGTCGCGGACTGGCGTACCGCGCGCGCGCGGGGAACCGACGCCTCGACCAATGCCATACGGTCTCCAGTCGATAGTCGATAGTCGATAGTCGTCAGTACGGGACGAGCCACTACCGGCTAGAAGCTACCGCCCTTATACTCTCTCATTCCAACAGGTAACACTCGCAGCATAGCAAATAGCGCTCTTACAGAGCTAGCGTGTCTTCAACAGGGGTGCGCGCCACTTTTTCGCGCTGGCGTCGTATCTACTGGGAGCGCCGGCATCTTGCCGGCCCCCGTCGCGTCTACGATGTCTGCTATCCCCGACGCGCTCGCCCGCGATCGTCTGCCGGCTGGAAGCCGGCGCTCCCAGTAGACACGGCATTCCCGCAACATGATTACCATCGACCATCGACCATCGACTATCGACCATCGACTATCGACCATCGACTATGCGCGCATACACCCCCACGGTCTCCTCCGCCGTGCGCGACCATGGAAAGAGCGCGGCGCGCGCGAGGCCGCGCCGGCTGTACTCAACTCGCAACGCCTCATCGCCCGCCAGGCGCGCGATCGCCGCGACGAGCGCGTCCTCGTCATGGGGGTCCACCAGCAGCGCCGCGTCCCCCGCCGCCTCGGGCAACGAACTGGCGTCCGAGCAGACGACGGGGGTCCCGCAGGCCATCGCCTCGAGCACGGGCAACCCGAAGCCTTCGTACGTTGAGGGGTAGACGAAAACCGTGGCGCAACCGTACCACAGGGGTTGGTCCTCGTAGCGGACGTAGCCGGGGAAGCGCACATGCTCCGCGAGCCCTCTCTCCTCCACGGCACGGAAGATATCCTCATAGAGCCAGCCCTTGCCGCCGGCCAGCACGAGCGGCCAATCAAGCCCGCTTTGGCGCAGGCGCGCGTAGGCTCGCACCAGAGCCACCAGATTCTTGCGCGGCTCCAGCGTGCCCAGGTACAGCAGGTAGCGGTCGGGCAGGTTCTCACGCGCGCGGAACGCCGCTTTGGCCGCGTCGTCGGGCGGCCGGAAGTCGCCGTTAACGCCCAATGGCACGGCCGTGACGCGCTCGGGCGGCACGCCGAGCAGGCGGATCACGTCGTCCCGCGTGTGCGCGGAGTCGGCGATGACGTGGCGCGCCTTGCGCATGGTCAGGCGCGTGAACGCTTCCAAGTAGCGCCGCTTGGCCGGCAGGAAGCGCTCGGGCATGGCCATAAAGGCGAGGTCGTGCACCGTCACCACCGTCGGGACGGACGAGAGCAGCGGGACGACGTTGACGGGGGCGTGCAGCAGGTCGACGCGCCCCGGCAGCAACCACGGCAGGACGGCCTGCTCGTAGACGATGCGCCGCTTGGGCTCGATCGTATCGAGCCTGCTCGTCATGAAAGACATACGCGGACCACGCGCCGGGTCGCGGGGACCCGGCGTGTCGTGACAGAACACGGTGTAGCGCGTCCCATCGCGGTCCTCGCGCTCGGCCAACGCCCGCAGCAGATAATAGATGTAGCGGCCGACCCCGGCGTTGCGATACCCCTGCGAGAACGTCAGCAGGTGGGCGTTGATTCCGACGTCCAACGTTAGTCGAAAGTCGAAAGTCGAAAGTCGAAAGTAAATGTTTGGCGCACTCGCCTGGTCATCGTTCGCATGCTACTTACCATCACCATTCTCCATTAACTCACTATCGACTATCGACTATCGACTTTCGACTTTCGACTCATGACACCAGCGCGCCCTTCACCACGATGCGTTGTGTATCGACCCAATAGGGGGTGCAACTGATCAGCGTGATCGTCGCGTCGGGGGTAGGATTCAGGACGGCGACATCGTCCGGCGACACGACGAGGCTGCCTGTCACCCGATAGGTATAGCGACGGCCGCCGGTAGAGAGGTAGATGTCGTCACCCACCTGCATGGTCGGCAGGTAGCGGAAGATGCTGCCTTCGATATCGTCGTGCCCGTAGACGACGTAGTTGCCGCGCGCGCCGAGCGCGGCCGAGAACTTGTAATGTGTCACCCCGTAGCCGGGGGCGATGGGCAGCTGCCTGTTGGCGTCGATGCCGCGCTCGTACACCGCGGCCTGTACACCGAGGCGCGGGACATCGATTGTCGCGCCCGGCGCGTAGGGGCCCGGCGTCGGACTCGGCTGGACGGGAGCGGGCGCGACGGGTGGGGCGGACGTTTGCACGGGCGTCAACGCGCCGGCAGTGGCGGTCGGGGCCGCCTGACTGGTTCCCGTCGCCGCCCCGCCGCTACCCGCGGCGCGCGGGGTCGCCGTCGGCGCCATGGCGCGGCGTGGCGCCTCGGTTGGGGTAGGCCGGATAGCGGCATGATGTCGCGCGCTATGCGGCAACACCGGCGCCGTGGATGTGGAAGTAGCAGGCGCCCGTGCGGTTGGCGTGGAAGACGGGACCGGGATCGTCGGCGTACGCGTCGCCGTCAGCGTAGCGGCGCGCGGCGTGGTGGTCATGACAGGCGCGCCGGCGGCTAGATGAGCCGCCGGCGCGCCATGGCGCAGCGCGAGTAGCAGGGTCGCGGCGGCCACGACGGCCACCGCGACGAGTATAGGGTATCGGCGCATCATCAGACCTTGTCGCTAGACTCCGTGCGTTTCCAGGGCGCCCATCGTAGCAAGGCTCCACACGCGGCCAGCATACCCAGGAGGGTGAGCGCTAGCGGAGTTGTCTCACCTGATCCTTGCGTGGCGCCGGGGTGGCCGCCGCCCGTCTTAGGTAACTGCAGCGGGACGGGCTGCGTCGGCGTTGGCGACGGTTGCGTCTGGGGCGTTGCGGCTGGCAAGGTTGGCGTCGCGGATGGGGCTATTTTCACCACGCCGGCGGTCATCACTGTGGGTGTCGCTTGCGGCACAATAGCCGTGACCGCCGCGGCCGGGCTGGTGGGGATCGGCGTCGCGGTAGCGCCGCCACCGCCACCACCGCCACCCGGCGTCGGGGATGTCGCGGCCGTCGGCGACGCCACGGCCGTCGGGCTGGCACTACTGCGCGGTCGCGGCACGCCGGCCTTCATGACCGTCGGCGACGCCGTCACGGCAGCCGTGGTCGTGGCGCTCGGAGTACTGGCTGCCGTCGGCGTCGCGCTAACCAGACGCACGACGCCGGCCGGTACGCCCGTCGCGGTGGCCGTGCTCACCGGCGTATTGGTCGAAGTCGCCGTGCTCACCGGCGTATTGGTCGAAGTCGCCGTGCTCACCGGCGTGTTGGTTGCTGTGTTGGTCGTGGTGGCCGTACTCGTCGCTGTGCTGGCCGGTCTCGTCGGCGTGTTGGTCGCTGTCGCCGTGCTCATCGGCGTGTTGGTCGTGGTGGCCGTACTCGTCGCTGTGCTGGCCGGTCTCGTCGGTGTGGCGGTTGGGCTAACAACCGTCGCCGTAGCGGTATTGGTCGCTGTCGATGGAGCTGTTGTCTTGGTCGCTGTCGCCGTCGATGGAGCTGTTGTCTTGGTCGCCGTCGCCGTCGGCGGAACCTGTGTCTTCGTTACGGTAGGTGAGGGCGGCGTATTGGTCGCCGTTGCTGTCGGCGGGACCCGCGTGCTAGTGCTTGTGGGCGGGACAGATGTACTCGTCGCCGTTGGCGGAACGTTCGTGGTCGTCGGTGGAGCCGTTGTCTTGGTCGCCGTCGGCGGAGCTACCGTGCGAGTAGCCGTCGGCGGGACCTGCGTCGCTGTCACGGTTGGTGAAGGTAGTACAGTGGTGGCGGTCTTCGTTGCCGTCGCGGGTGCGGTCGCCGTGTGAGTGGCCGTTGCGGTCGCCGTCCTTGTCGCGGTCACGGTATTGGTCGCCGTCCTTGTCGCGGTCGCGGTATTGGTCGCCGTCGGCGGGATCGGCGTTGGCGTTTCCGTTGGTGGGAGCGAAGCGCATTGAGCGGATGCGGTGGCGACAGTGCCGTCTGGATACACAGCTCGCGCATCAGCGCTGCCATAAGGACCGTAGGGGAAGGGCATGTAATATCCGGTGAAGGTAGTCTTATCATCGTTCCCGTTCGGCTTCCCGTTTGGGCCAATGCCGTGGCGGATGAACGTTACCATCGGCGGATTAGTATCTAGATGCGCGAGCGAGATGGAGTACGCAATGTTCGAATAATTGGCGAAGGTACAGGTAATGGTTATGATGGGTGTCGGCGCGACGCTGTCGTTCGTCTTGTAGGGATCGTTTTGCGGCGAGAAGAAGACTTTCCGCACAGCATCCGCGGATTGCTGGTTGCTTGAAAGCGTGGACACGCGGGACAGCGCCGCGCTTTGCCGGCTATGTACAACGGGCGCTGCGGCCGGTACGGGAGACGCGGCGTGAGCCTGACCTACCAAGGTGGAGGAGACGACCCCGCCTCCGGTTAAGCTTGCCACGAGCGCCAGGGCCATGAAATGCCGTGCGGATGGGCGTCGAAACACGGGAAGCCTCCTTTATTGCTCTACAACGACCGCGTCTACCCTGCGAATTGCTTGAATGCATTATAGACGACATCGGCGTCGTTGCGCCACGCCATTTACACAAGGCTGTCTGGACTTTAAGCATTAGGCAAGAATCGAGCCAGTCATAGCAAGCTCTCTATCTTTGCACATTTGGCCCCAGCTACGCCACAGGGCGTTCGTAGAGGGTGTCGGCATCGGCGCCGGCATGGAGTTCGTGCTCAATCCACCCCAGGAGGTGGCGATAATGAAGGTGTTGCAGCGCCCGCCGGGTCTCGCCACTGGTCACAGGGCGCTGCTGCTCCTGGGCCAGACGCGCCCGCTCCTCCTCATATATACGTATGTAGTACGTATAGGCGGCCAACACCAGGGTCCAGAAGCGCACAATGGCCGTGGGCGTCATGAGTTGGTGCTGGTCCAGGCCGAGCAGGTCTTTCGTGTCGCTGAAAAACACCTCCCACGCATAGGGGTGCGCGCCCCACGCATAGTGAGAGCGGTAGGGGGTGAGGGCCATTGTGTTATCATATCCACAATAGGAGCCGCCGAGCCGATCCGTATGTGCCGGCTCCGCCAGGGCATCGCCGCCCCTCTCGCCAATGACGCGTACGCGTACAACACCGCCGCGGGCGGACCAAAGTTTGCACAACAAGAACCTGTTGACAGCTGTCAGCCGAGGAACAGCGAGAGGACACGATGCTCATACGCGTTGGTTGCGACTTCGACTATGAGGTCGGCTACCCGACCGCGACCGTGCTGCAGGTGCAGCCGCACGGGGACGGCGCGCACCGCCTCCTGCACGAGACGTGGGAGACGAGGCCGGCCCTCCCCTTTCAGGAATACCACGACCTCTACGACAACACCTGCCAGCGCTTCGTGATGCCGCCGGGCGGCCTGTTCCTGCGCTACGACGCCCTCGTCGAGGTCCCCGACAGCAAGGACGAGGTCGTGCCCGACGCCGCGCAGGTCCCCGTCGAGGACCTGCCCGACGCCGCGCTCCTGTATACCCTGCCCAGCCGCTACTGCCTCTCCGACGTGCTCTCCGACGCGGCCTGGCAGCTGTTCGGCGGCACGGAGCCCGGCTGGGCGCGCGTGCAGGCCGTCTGCGACTGGGTCCACGAGAACATTCGCTTCCAATATGGGACCAGCACCCCGCTGACGACGGCCGCCGATGTCTACGCGGCGCGCGTCGGCGTCTGCCGCGACTTCACCCACCTGGGCGTCACCTTCTGCCGCGCCCTCAACATCCCCGCCCGCTACGTGTTCGGCTATCTGCCCGACATCGACGTGCCGCCGCCGGACGCGCCGATGGACTTCTGCGCTTGGTTCGAGGCCTACCTCGGCGGCCGCTGGTACACCTTCGACCCGCGCAACAACGAGCCGCGCGTCGGACGCGCTGTGATCGGCCGCGGGCGCGACGCGCTCGACGTAGCTATGGTGACAACCTACGGCGGCCCGCGCCTGCGCGAGATGGTCGTGCGCGCCGATAAGGCGGAATACGGGGCGGAGACAGCCGCGCCGCCGGTCGCCACGGTCGATGGCCCCGCGCACCGCGCCTACGAGAAGCAGACCCGGTGAGCGATGGATAACGACACGATGGAGCCGTCACCCCAGCCGATCGCCCTCGACTACACGGAGATCGCCGCCCTCGACCTGCTCGACCCGCAGGGTGTCGATTGGAGCCGCGTGCGGCGCACGGCCTACCTCGTGCACCAGAGCTATCGCTACGAGTATCCCGGTCCCATCCGCGACCTGCGCCAGCGCCTCATCATCATACCGCCCGCGCGTTTCGGCGACCAACGCCGCGTGCTGCATCGGCTGGAGGTCTCGGTCCCCGACCACGACATCGTCGAGGAGCAGGACGCCTTCGGCAACACCGTCGTCACCGTGCGCGTCCCGTCGGTCGAGAGAGTGGTTCTTTTTGAGGCGTGGATCGTCGTGGAGCGCACCAACGGCCAGGAACCGCAACGCCTGCCCGCCGCCGCGTTGACCGACCCGCGTTTCCTCACGCCGTCGCGCCTGACGGAGCCCGACGACCGACTGCGCGCCGCCGCGGCCACACTCACGGCAGCGGACGAGGGCGCGGGCGGGCGGGCCCTGGCCGAACGCATCACCGCCTGGGTCTACCGCGCCATGGGCTACGCCCACGAGGTCACCGACATCCATACCACGGCGGCGAACGCGCTCGCCGGGGGCCGCGGCGTCTGCCAGGATTACGCGCATATCATGCTGGCGCTGTGCCGCCTGTGTGGGCTGCCGGCCCGCTACGTGTCCGGCCACCTGCTGGGCGAGGGCGGTACGCACGCCTGGGTCGACGTCCTGGTACCGGCCGATGACGACCCGGCCGCGGCGGTCGCCGTGCCTTTCGACCCGTTGCACGACCGCCAGGCCACCCTGCGCTACGTCACGGTCGCGGTCGGCCGCGACTACGACGATGTCGCCCCCACCTCGGGCGCCTACGTCGCGGATTATTCCGGCCTCCTCTCCGCGCGCAAGCGCGTCGGCATCACCGCCGTCGACTACGCGCCCGCCCTCGGCGGCTAACCGCCATCCGCGTTACGGCTGAGAGACATGCCGTGTCTGCCTACTATTTGACCCGATGCGCCGGTAGGGCCACAATAGAAGCAATCGGATACCGCGCGCCGGCGGTTGTCGCCCTACTGTCTTAGTGGAAAGAGTCACGTCGTGTTCACCCTCACCTTCACCACCCCGCTGCTGCTGCTGCTGCTCCCGCTCATACTGGGCTGGGCGGCGTGGCTGTGGCTGCGCGACGCGGGCAACCTCTCGCCGCTGCGCCACCGCGTGGCCCTGGCTCTACGCCTGACCATCCTGGGCGCGCTCGTGCTGGCGCTCTCTGGCGCGACGTGGCAGCAGCCCGAAACGCGCCAGGCCACCGTCTTCGTGGCCGACCTCTCGGCCTCAGTCGCCGGCGCGGCCGACGCCGAAACAAGCTATATCGCGCGCGCGCTCAAGGCGCGCGGGCGCGATGATGCCGCCGGCGTCGTGTCGGTCGGGGCCGACGCCCTGGTCGAGCAGCCCGTCGGCCGGCTGCGCGACTTCACCGGCTTCCAGTCGCTGGTCGACCGCGGCGCCACTAACCTAGAGGAAGGGCTCAACCTCGCCGGCGCGCTCTTCCCCGTGGGCTACCGCAAGCGCGTGGTCGTGCTGACCGACGGGCGGCAGAACATTGGCGGCGCGCTGGGCGCGGCGCGGCTGCTGCGTGACGAGGGCGCGCGCGTCGACGTGGTCCCGCTCACGCCCGCGTCCGGCCCCGAAGCGTCCGTCGTCAACGTGCAGGCCCCGTCGAGCCTGCGCCAGGGCGCCAACCTGCCGCTCACCGTCAAGCTACGCAGCAACGTCGCCCAAACCGCCACGCTCGACGTATACGAGGACGGGACGCTGCTCAGTCACCCCACCGTGGCTTTGGGCGTTGGAGAAACGATCCCTCCGATAATTTCCTTGCCCGCACCCACGTCTGGCTACCACAACGTGCACGTCGTGCTGCAGGCGCCTCTCGATACGATCGCGCAGAACAATGACGGCTACGCGCTGACGCGCGTGCGCGGCGCGCCGCGCGTGTTGGTGGCCGAGGGCTTGCCCGGCGAGGGCGCCGTCGTCGCGGCGTCGCTGCGCGCCAAGGGCATGACGGTCGCCGGACCCGTGGCAGGCGACCAACTACAGCCGAGCACGGCCTACCTGGGCGGCTACGACGCGGTCGCGCTGGTGGACGTGCCGGCCTACGAGCTTGACCAGGGGCTGCTGGACCCGCAACACTCGCCGCTGCGCTCCTACGTAGACGGCGGCGGCGGCCTCGTCGTTATTGGCGGCCCGCAGAGCTACGGCGTTGGCGGCTATACCGGCACCGCGCTCGACGACCTGCTGCCCGTGAGCATGAAGCTGCCGCAACGCAAAGACACCCCCTCCGTGGCCGTGGCCGTGATCATCGAGAGCCTGGAGTCGGACCAGAACGTCAACATCTCCAAAGCGGCCGGCGAAGGCGTGGTCAAGCTGCTCACGCCGCAGGACCGCGTGGCGGTCAACGACGCCAACGGGGTCGGGACGCCGGGCAACGGCTGGGCGGTCCCGCTGCAGTACGTCACCAATAAGACGGCCATCAACCGGGCCATCGACGCGATGAACCCGATCGACCCCGGCAGCTACAGCCCCTCGCTGCAGGCCGCCTACGACACGCTGACCAAGAGCGGGGCCAAGATCAAGCACATCATCCTGCTCGGCGACGGCGACGCGCCCGACGACTACTACCCGCTCGTCAGCAAGATCCACAAGGCCGGTATCACCATCTCCACCGTGGCCACCGGCGCGGCCGGCGGCGGACCCAGCGACTACGGCGAGATGCAGGACATCGCGCGCTGGGGCGGCGGCCACTACTACCAGGCCGACAACCCGAGCAACATCCCGCAGATCTTCCTCAAAGAGACCAAGCAGATCGCGCGCACGGGCATCGTGGAGGAGCATTTCGTGCCCGAGGTCCTGAACTACAGCGCCGGCGGAGGCTCCATCATCGACGGCGTCCCGGCCGCGCCACTCGACGGCTACGTGGCGACGACGGAGAAGCCGCTGGGCGAGGAAGTGCTCGTCCACGTCACCAAGCACGGCGTCGACCCGCTGCTCGCGCAGTGGCAGTACGGCCTCGGGCGCGTCGTGGCCTGGACGAGCGACGCGCAGGGCCGTTGGACGGCCAGTCTCATCGGCCTCAAGGAGGGCAACCGGCTGTGGTCCAACATGGTGTCGTACGTGCTGCCGCCGGAGTCGAGCCCCTACCTCTCGCTGGCGTCCGCGCCCGCGGGCGGCATGGTCCACCTGACGGTCACGACGACAGGCCTCCCGCTCGACGCGGGCGTCACGGTGCGCGTGGATAGCCCCACGACGCAACAACAGCAGCAGCAGCGCTCCACGACGCTCCCGCTGCAGCCGACGGCGCCGGGCCAGTACGAGGGCGATGTGCCCGCCGCCGAGGCGGGCGCCTACATCGTGAACGTGACGGCCGCGGCCAACGGGCACAAGTACCTTTTGCGCTCGGGCGTGGTCGTGCCCTACGCGCCGGAGTACCGCGACACCGGCCTCGACACGGCCTTCGTGCGGCAGATAGCGGCGACGGGCGTCGGCGCGCTGCTCACCATGGAAAACGCGGCGGCAAGCTTTGCCGACAACGTGCCGCCCGTCTATGCGCCGCGCCCGCTGACCGTGCCCCTGCTGTTGCTGGCCCTGCTGCTGCTGCCGTTCGACATCGCCACGCGACGTCTGCTGATCGGCCTGGCCGAGGTACGCGAGGGGCTGGCCGCGCTGCGTCGCCGCCGCGCCCTGACCCCGGCCCTTGCCGGCGCGCCGATGGCGGCCGCGGCCCCGCTGACGAGCGTGCGCGCGCAGCGCTCGCGCCTGCGGGAACGCGCGGCCGGTCGGAGCGTCCAGTCGCCTGCGTCCGCGCCATCGGATATAGCGGCGCGGGTCGGGCGGGAACCGGCGGCGCCGGCCGCGTTCACAGCGCGGCCAGGCGCGTCGAGCGCGCGCGTCGCCACGCCGGCGCGCCCGGCCGCACGTCAGGAGAGCGCCCCGCCGCCGGTCGTCACGCCGCCCGCGGTGGAGCAGGCCGCTGAGGTGGGCGCGACCGCCATCACGGCCGGCAAACTGCTGGAGGCCAAACGCAGACGGCGCGGCGGCTAATGGTGGGCGCCGCTGGCCTGGCCTTAAAAGACCATGGCAGGCGACGGACCTTAAAAGGTCTCTTGAGCGACCTGCACGGTAGCCGCCGACCGGCAAACGGTCGCGGCCGCGCTGTTTGCCACCACCAACCGCTCGCCTCCAACGGCCTGCCGGCTGGACGGTCAGCGGATCGACGCCGGCGCTCCCAGTAGAGACGATAATGGAAACAGGAGCATCGTGCGACACGCCGCCGCGCATAACGACTACGACTGCCTCGTCGCACGCGTACGCGGCGTACGCGCGCTGCACGGCGACACGGCGCCGCGCCGGGCTGTCGCCGCTTTGGAGAGGCCAAGGGGCGCGGGCCACCGCCTTGGGGTAGCGGCGCTGGCCGTCTGCTGGGCGCTCTGTATCATGCTGCCGTATGGCGTTGGGTTGCATACGCGAGCAATCGTGAGCCGCCGCGCCGTGGCGTCCGTAGGCAAGCCGCCACCGCCCATCGTGCGTGACGCGCTGACGCGGCTTCTGACCGTGGCTCCAGTCGCGCGCCTGACTACCGTGGCTGGCACAGCCGAGGTAGACGCGTGGTCGCCCGACGGGCGTTACCTCGCGGTCGGCTACTCGGGGGGCGCGCTGTTGCTGTGGGATGTCGCGCGCAGGCGGCTCGCCGCGCGCGTAGGTCAGGCCCATCATCGCTTCATCGGCGCGCTCTCCTGGTCGCCCGACGGGCGCTTGCTGGCCTCCGCCGCCGCCGATGGGACGGCCGTCGTCTGGGACGCACGGGCGCTGCCCGTCCTCAAGGCCAGCGCCGTGATCCAGACGACGCCGCTGCGCGTCCCCGCCGTCGCCTTCGCGCCACGGGGCAACCTGCTGGCCGTCGCCGACGGGCTGCACGCCGTGACATTGTGGGACGTGTCGCCGCGCCGCGCGGGTGGATCAAGCGCGCGCCTCACGCGCACGCTGCGGCTGGCGGGTCGTACCACGGCGCTGGCGTGGTCGCCCAACGGCGCGCGCCTCGCCGTCGGCACGACCGAGGGTCACGTTGTCCAGTGGCGGCGTGACGGCTGGCGCGGTACCGTACGCGCGCTCGGGAGCGCCGTGTGGGCGCTGGCGTGGGCGCCGTCGGGAACAACGCTAGCCGTCGGATGCGCCGACGGCGCGGTGCGCCTCCTCGCGGCCGCGGATCTCGCCACGCGGAGCGCGCTGGTCGCGCCCTTCCACCGCGCGCCCGTGCGGCAGGCCGCCGACTACGGCACGCCCAGCGCCTTGGCGCGGGCCAAGAATAGCTCTGAGAAAGGAAATAGTATACAAATCGCGGCGGGCGCGGCGATCAACGGGCTGGCGTGGTCGCCCGGCGGGGATCTGCTGGCCGTCACGGCGACGGGTGTGCCGCTGCGCCTGTGGCGGCCGTCCAGCGGCGCGGTCCTGGCGACGTACCGCCCGGCGTGGGACCAGAACGTCGTGTCCTGGCGTCCCGACGGGACGTTGGCCGCCGTGGCCATGGACAACGGCAGTGTCGTCCTGCTGCGCGCGGCCTCGCCCGCCTTCCCGACCGCTGTCGCCTGTCGCGCGCATATCCGCGATTGGTGCGCGCTGTTGAGCCGCCCACTGGCCCCGGCCCCGGCCCCGGATGGCCGCCCCGACGTGGTGCCGGCCTTCATGGGGCGTTGATGGACTAACTCGATATCCTTAAGGGGTGATAACCGCATACTCTACTGTATCCGAATCCCGCCGCGTGACGCGCGCCACTGTCGACCTTGGCGCGATCCGGCACAACGTGGACGTGCTGCGCGAGGCCGTAGGGCCAGGCGTGGCGCTGATGGCCGTGGTCAAGGCCGACGCCTACGGGCACGGCGCCGCGCCCGTCGCGCGGGCCTGCCTCGCCGCCGGTTGCGCGTGGCTGGCCGTGGCCACCGTCGACGAGGGCGTGGCGTTGCGACGCGCCGAGATCGACGCGCCGCTACTCACGCTCGGCCCGTCCGACCCCGCGGAGTACCCGGCCGCGCTCTCGCACGCCCTGTCGCTGGCCGTCGGGTCGCTGGCTAACGCGACGGCGCTCGCCCAGGCGGCGCATACGTTGGGACTGACCGCCCGCGTCCACGTTAAGGTCGATACGGGACTCAACCGCTTTGGCATCCCCGCGGCGCGGGCGGTCGCGGAGATCGCCGCCATCGCGGCGCTCCCACACCTTGTGCTGGAAGGCGTCTACACGCACTTCGCGTCATCCGAGGAGGACGACAAGAGCTCGGCGCGGCGGCAACTGGCTCTGTTCATGGACGCGCTCAACCGCCTGGATGGGCTGGGCGTACGTCCCCTGTTGCGCCACGCCTCGAACAGCGGCGCCATCCTTGACCTGCCCGACGCGCGCCTCGACCTGGCGCGTCCCGGCATCGCCCTCTACGGTTACCATCCGGCCGGTCCGGGCGGCGCTGCGCGCGGGTTGCGTCCGGCGCTGACGCTGCGCACACGCCTGGCGCGCGTGGAGACGGCGCCGGCTGGCGCGGGGGTGAGCTACAACCACACGTTCCACACCGCACGGCCCAGCGTGCTTGGCCTCGTGCCGCTGGGCTACGCCGACGGGCTGCCGCGCCTGCTCTCCAACCGGGGGCACATGCTCGTCGGCGGCAAGCGCCGCCCCATCGTGGGACGCGTGTGCATGGACCAGACGGTGCTCGACATGACGGACGCGCCGGGCGCTGTGGTGGGCGACGAAGTCGTGGTCATCGGGCGGCAAGGGGATAGCTATATCGGCGCCGATGAGTTAGGGGCCCACGTTGGGACCAACGCCTACGAAACGCTCTGCCGCATCACGCCGCGTGTCCCACGGGACTACGTCGAGTAGGGGTCGTGACCGCACTAATAGCCTACTCCTACCCCGATCCGTGCCGCGTCGGGGGCTTGCGCGCCAGAAGATAGGCGCGTTGCGTGGCTACTTCGTGCGGGGCGTAGGGGCGCCGCTCGAGGCGGGCCTGCGTGAGGAAACCGGCCTCCTCCACCCACCCCTCGACGACCGGCCGCTCGAAGAAAAGGAAATCGAGCGCGACGGGCTGGCCGAACAACTCATCGACGTGGCGCCGCTCCTGGCCTATGTGGAAGGAGAGCAGCAGGGGGCCTCCCGGCTGTAGGACGCGGTAGAACTCGGCCAGGGCGCGCCGCACCTGCAGTGGTTCCAGGTGCACGATGGCATACAGGGCGACCAGCCTGGCCCACGCGCCGTCCGCCACGTCCAGGGCGCGTATGTCGCCCTGACGGAAGGTGAGCGCGGGGTGGTGTTGCCGGGCCTGCGCGACCATCTCCGCCGACAGGTCGATGCCGATGGGTGTGAGGCCACGCTCGTGGAGATAGCGGCTCACCTGGCCCGGCCCGCAGCCGATGTCGCCCACCGGCCGATGGCCGCGCACCTCCTCCGCGAAGCAGTCCAGCAGGGCGCGATCCAGCGGCTTGTACGCTAGTTCACCCAGGTACCCGCCCTGATCGACGGCGCCAGCGGTCGCCGACTCACCTACGCGCAGCTCGTCGCCGACGTGCGGCGCATGGGGGTCGGGCTGACGGAGCGCGGGTTCGCCCGCGGCGACGTCTTCGCCATCTACTGCCCCAACCTGCCCGAATACGCGGTCGCCTTTCTGGCGGTGGCCGCGCTCGGTGGCATCGTCACGACGATCAATCCGCTCTACACGGCGGACGAACTGGCCCATCAACTGGCGGATACCGACGCCCGCTACCTGCTCACCATCCCGCCTCTGCTCGACACGGCGCGCGCCGCCGTCGCCCGGTGCGGGCACATCCGCGAGATTTTCGTGCTGGGCGATACGTCCGGCGCCCCCGGCGCCACGCCGTTCGCCAACCTATTGGCGCGCGATGGCTCCCTGCCCGCTGTACCGATCGATCCACAGGCCGACCTGGTCGTGTTGCCCTATTCGAGCGGGACGAGCGGCCGGCCCAAAGGCGTCATGCTCACCCACTACAACCTGGTCGCCCAACTCTGTCAGTTCGACGCCGTGCAATACAGTGACGAGACGCTGATCGCCGTGCTGCCGTTCTTCCACATCTACGGGATGATGCTGATCCTGTTGCTGAGCCTCTGGCACAAAGGCACGCTGGTGATGCTGGCCCGGTTCGATCTGGAGCAGTTCCTGCGCTGCCTGCAGGACTACGACGTCCAGCGGGCGCCCCTGGCGCCGCCCATCATCCTGGCGCTGGCCAAGCATCCCCTGGTCGACTCCTATGCACATGCGCACCTGCGCATCATTGGATCGGGCGCCGCGCCGCTGGGGGCCGAGTTGGAGCGGGCCTGCGCCGAGCGCATGGGGTGCCTTGTGCTGCAGGGCTATGGTATGACCGAGGCCGCCGGCGCCACCCACGTCCCTCCCGACCCGGCGCGCCGCTCCGACGGCAGCGGCATCAGGACGGGCTCGTGCGGGCCGACCCTGCCCAACATGGAGACCATGGTAGTGGACCTGATTAGCGGGAAGGCCCTCGGTCCGCGTGAGCAGGGCGAGATCCTGCTGCGCGGGCCGAACGTCATGCAGGGGTATCTGCAGCAGCCGGAGGCGACGGCCCAGGCGCTCGACGCCGACGGCTGGCTGCACACCGGCGACGTCGGCTACGTGGACGAAGACGGCTATCTCTACGTCGTCGATCGGGTCAAAGAGCTGATCAAGTACAACGCCTACCAGGTCGCGCCGGCCGAGCTCGAAGCGCTGCTGCTCACGCATCCGGCCATCGCTGACGCGGCCGTGATCCCCAGCCCGGACGAGGAGGCAGGTGAGGCGCCCAAGGCCGTCGTCGTGCTCCGGGCGCCGCTGACGCCCGAGGAGATCATGTCCTTCGTGGCGGCGCGCGTGGCGCCCTACAAGAAGGTGCGGCGCGTCGAGATCGTGGAGCAGATCCCGCGCTCAGCCTCGGGCAAGATCCTGCGGCGGGTGCTGATCGAGCGCGAGCGGGCGGCGCTAGCTGCGCTGGACCCGGCCTGACTAGGCCCGGATGGGCGGATAACGCCGGAGCCGCGTCGCTGGTGGCACGCGTGCTGGCCCGCTCTGACCGCCCTCGGCGCATCGCCCGTGGGAACGTCGGGTTGATCCAGCGCCTCTTCACCGCTGCCGAAGGGCGTGGCTGCCGGGCGTCGAAGCGAGCGCCCGGCAGGAGCCGATGGCCGTCCGTTAGGGGCTCTGGGTAAACCCCTGGTAGCCGTTCGCCGCAACCTCGTCGCACGTCTTCCGGTAGGTCCCCACGCCGCCGACATAGGGCATGAAGACGCGCGGCTTGCCGGGGATGTTCGCTCCGACGTACCAAGAGTTCGCTTCGGGATAGAGCGTGTCGTTGCCGATCTCGTTGACGTGTCCAACCCACAGATCCTGCGCGGCGACGGTTGGCTCGATGCATCGCAGATCGTGCGCACGCAGGTACTGGAGACAGTCGGCGATCCAGTCGACGTGCTGCTCGATCGAGACGACCATGTTGCTCAACACGGAGGGGCTACCGGGGCCGGTCATGGTGAACATGTTCGGGAAACCGGCCGTCATCAGGCCCAGGTACGTGCGCGGGCCCTCGGCCCATGCCTCCTTCAGCGTTTTGCCGCCTCGGCCACGGATATCCATGTTGAACAAGGCGCCGGTCATCGCGTCGAAGCCCGTGGCAAACACGATGCTGTCGAGATCATACGCGGCGTCCTGCGTGCGCAAACCCGTCGGGGTGATCTCCGCGATCGGCGCATGCCTGACGTTGACCAGGGTCACGTTGTCGCGGTTGTACGTCTGGAAGTACGCGATGTCGACGCACGGCCGTTTGGTACCGATGGGGTGGTCCTTCGGACAGAGTAGGTCCGCGACGTCCGCGTCGTGGACGATGGCGCGGATCTTCTGGCGGACGAACTCAGCGACGGTCTCGTTGGCTTGCTTGTTGATGAGCACGTCGTTGAAGGAGCCAACGAGCCTGAAGCCACCGTACGTCCAGCGGGACTCCATCTCGCGCTGCCGCTCCTCCGGCGAGACCGCAAGCGCGGACATCGTGCTGAGCGCGGTGACCTCGACGGGCACGCCAATGGCCGACTCACGGGCCTGGCGCCGGTGCTCGCGGTAGGTCGCCTTCCGCTGCCGCTGAAACGCGGGGTCCAGGGGGCCGTTCCACGCCGGCATGCTAAAGTTGGGCGTCCGCTGGAAGACGACGAGGTGGGCCGCCTGCGTGGCAATCCGCGGGATGGCCTGGATGGCCGTCGAACCCGTGCCGATCACCCCAACCCGCTGCCCGGTAAAGTCGACACCGTCGTGCGGCCAGGCGCCAGTGTGATACCATGGGCCCGTGAAGCTGTCGAGACCCTTGAACGTTGGCCTGTTCGGTACGGATAGGCAGCCGGTCGCCATGATGAGGTACGTCGCCGACACAACATCGCCGCGGTCGGTCTCGATCGCCCACCGGTTCGTCATTTCGTCGAAGACCGCGGACGTGACGCGCGTCGCGAGTGTGATGTTCCGGCGCAGGTCGAAGCGGTCCGCGACGTGATGAAGATAGCGCAGGATCTCCGGCTGCGAGGAGTAGCGCTCGGTCCACTCCCACTCTTGCTCGAGTTCCGGCGAGAACGAGTACGAGTAGTCCATGCTCTCGATATCGCAGCGCGCCCCTGGGTAGCGGTTCCAATACCATGTGCCGCCGACGCCGCTTCCCGCCTCATAGACCTGCACCGACAGCCCGCGTTCGCGCAGGCGGTGGAGCATGTATAACCCCGCGAACCCGGCGCCGACTACGACCGCATCGACGGTACCCACCGGCTGCGCGTCGGTGTCCATGGGTTGCTGGCGCACATCCGACATGACGTCTTCCTCCTCAACTAGGCCTGAGCGTCTACGGACACCGCCAGCGCCTCAGCGTAGGCGGGATCAGCCGTGGGCAACGCGGCATCCCGCAGCGGATACAGGGCACGGCGCAGCGCGTCCAGGGAGTCACGGGTATGCGCCCGCGCCACCTGGGACTCGGCCATGAGGTCGAAGGCGTGAAACGCTCCGGGGTATACATGGAGTTCGGTCGGCACCCCCTCCCGTATCAACCGCCGGGCGTACTCGAGGTCCTCCTCCACGAAGAGGTCGAGGGCGCCGACACCGATGTAGGTGGGCGGCAGGCCGGCGAGGCGCGCGGCGCGCGCAGCGGCGGCATACGGCGACACGTCCGCGCCGCCCGGCTCCTCCCCTAAGAGCGACGCCCACCCGAAACGGTTGGCGTCGGGCGTCCAGATGAACTCCCCCGTATAGGGGTGCGGGTCGGCCGCGCTGACGGTGCGGCGGACCTGCGGCAACGTCGCGGGCGTGAACTGCAATGGGGGGAACAGATCGAGCATCGCGACAATCTCGGGGTCGACGAGATGGGTGGTCGTCATGGGAACCTCCTCATGTGAAACATCCGGGGGACCGCGCCATAGGAGTTTGCGCCCCTCTCATGACGGCCGTCCCCTGCGGACACACCTTTACATCTACAGCCTAGCGCCACGTTCTAGCGATAGGCCCGACACGTGTGAACGTGTCATAAGCCGCACGGGGAATGACCACGCATCATTCCGGTCACGATTGTAACCACCACTGGCCCCAAGGATGAGTGACCATGCTGGGTCGATACGGAGCCGTCGCTCCCAGAACAGGGCCGCGCATGCATCGTTTCGGCCATGGTGCACTGCTTAGATGGGACAGCTCTTAGCTCGGCGCTCACCCCGGCGCCGGGATCACGCCGGTGTGCCAATCAGCCGTGGTCTGTCACACGGCATCCACACGATACACCCAATCAGGCTGCCCTGTCCAGCCACCCCCACATGGCCGTCCACAGCCCAGGTGAGGCGGCCTGGCGTTCACCGCACACCGGAGAGCGCCATGAGGCAGCAGTGACCGTGCAGCTGGTCACACGGCCTCTCGTTTAGGGGCAATAAGCGCGCATGATTACGGGGCAATGTTTACACGAAGTGTGGCTGGCGCCAGCGTCCGTCTCACTGCCCGATTAGGCGAGCGGTGAGCAGCGGTGCATCGTTGCTGGGAGCGCCGGCTCTCGCCACGCTACCAGCCGGCATACGTTTGTAGGCGAACGTAGCGCGGGCGCCTGTTAGGGGAGTACCCTATTGCTTTGTCGTGGCCTGGCATACACTGGTGGCGTGGGAAGACCATCGTCGCACAGCCTCTCGCGTAGAGGCGCGGACGAGTTGATGGCGTGAACGTGAACACGAACGGAGGACGGATGGCGCGGCGAACGGGTGTGTTGGGCGGCGGGGCGCTGGGGCTGACGGTGGCGTACCGGCTGGCTCAGGCGGGCGATGAGGTGACGGTGATCGAGCGCGAGCCGGAACCAGGCGGACTGGCCGCCGGCTTCCGCGTGGGGCCGTCCTACCTGGAGAAGTTCTACCACCACCTGTTCCGCTCCGACCGCGCGGCGCAGAACCTCATCGCGGAGTTGGGCCTGGGCGACCGCCTGGTGTGGCCCCAGCCGATCACGGCGACGCTCATCAACGGGGGGATACACCAGCTCGACACGCCTCTCTCGCTGTTGCGCTACAAGCCGCTGCCCCTGCTCGACCGCGTGCGCATGGGCGCCGTCATGGCCTACCTCAAGTATATTGAGAAAAGCCACACGCGCCTGGAAGGCAAGCTCGCCGACGAATGGCTGCGCGTATGGATGGGCGCGCGCGCGTACGAGACACAGTGGGAGCCCCTCTTCAAGAGCAAGTTCCACGACCACTACAAAAGCATCGGCCTGCCATGGTTCTGGTCGCGCCTGCACCTGCGCTCGTTCGAGCTGGGCTATCTGCGCGGCGGCTTCCAGCAGCTGTACGACCGCCTGGCCGAGGAGATCGGCGCGTGCGGCGGCGCCCTGCGCTTCGGGCAGAGCGTTACGAACGTGTCCGGTGAGGGAGATGGGACGGTCCGCGTACGCGTGAAAACCGGCGCCGGCGACGAGGAGCTTTGCTTCGACCGCGTTGTGTCTACGCTGCCGACGCGCCTCATGCTACGGCTCACGGAGGGGCTGCCGGATGACTATCGTGAGCGCTACGATTGGGGCGACGCGCTCGGCGCGCACTGCCTCATCCTGGAGTTGGACCGCCGCTTCGGGAATGTGTACTGGCTCAATATCAACGACCCCGGCTACCCGTTCCTGGCGCTGGTGGAGCACACCAACTACATGCCGCCCGAGGACTACGGCGGCCGCCACCTGCTCTACCTGGGCAACTATCTGCCGATGGACCATCCGCTGTTCACAAAGAGTACCGACGAGGTCGTGGCCGCATTCCTGCCGTACCTACGGCGCATCAACCCCGACTTCCGCGACGAGTGGGTGACAGGCGCGCACGCGTTTGCCGCTCCCTACGCGCAACCGGTAGTCACGACCGACTACGCGCGGCATATCCCGCCGCACGAGACACCCGTGCCGAACCTCTACATGGCCAACATGTTCCAGGTCTACCCGCAGGACCGCGGCCAGAACTACAGCGTCGCCATGGCCGAGCGCCTGGCCCGCCGGTTAACCGTTTCCTGAAAGAGGACGAAAGACAGAGGGACAGAGGAAAGAAGACAAAAACATAACGGGTGTACGAGGACGCCCCATTTATCCCCGCACACCCGTTATGTTTGTACTATACCTCCCCATCCCCCCCATGTAGTGACAATTTCGGGGTTGGAAAGAGACAAATGTGTCACAAAGGCCCCGGTGTTCGCGTTTATTGTGTAAAATGAGAAGGGTGAGCGACAGGGTTGGCCCCCTCAGCGCGGGCAAGACGCCCCCCCGCGCCGGTGCGCGCCCCCGGTTCACCGCCCCCAGGCCCCGCGTGTCGCGATCCGCGCGCCGCGGGACCTGGCGCCCCATCGACGCAACATGGCTGCTAGCCGTCCTCGCGCTCGGGGTTATCCAGGATGAAGAATGTGCTCGGCGAACCGTCCTTCTTATGCTCTTGATAGACGAAGACAAGTTCGCGCTCGTCGAACGGCTTGAACCACTCGTCCCAACTGATGTGCTCCAGCTTCCGGCCGCCGTAGCCGGGGAAGTCGAAGCGCAGCACGCCGGCCCTGTCGCCATGCTCCGTGCCGGGGACGGTCGCGGGCGTGCCCTGGCGCTCCTTGTCTTCGGCCCAGGCCTGAATCACGGCGTGCTCACGCGTGGCCAACGATTGGCCCTTGTGGTCCTCGTGCTCGTCGGTCGAGTGGATCCACTTGGCGCGCTGCGTCGTCTTGGATAACTCGTCGGCGTGTTCGGCGAGGAATCGCTTGTCCTCCTCCGTCGCGTTCTTGGCCTTGATCTCGTAATGCGTGTCTTTACCGCCCTTACGGTCGGCTTTGTGGGCATCGTGCGTGTCTGTTTTTTGGGCCATGTCTATGCGCTCCTTTTCTTGCCGGCCTTTTATGATCCCGCGCCGGCCACATCGCCCGACGCGCCCCACGACTGGGGGACGAGGCCTGGTCATAAGAGATCATGGCATGAAATGGGCCTTGATGCGTCCACGGCTACAACGCGTGGAGTCTACAAGCTAGCGTCCTTACGCATGACAAAACGGGTGCTGATAGCCGATCACCGATGTCATAGGACGGGACGTGGGGGCACGATGAGCCGGCGTAGCGCCGCGCCAACCCACGCTCCCGCGAGGCCGAGCAGCAGCGCCAGCACGAGCGTCACGACGATGACGACGGGTCCGCTCGTTGTGCTCAGCCCCAGAATCCCGGCGACAACCGCTGCTACCTTCCCGATCGGGCTGTGCAGCGCCTGCCACGCCAGCGGCAGCGCCCAGCCAAGGACCGCGACGAGTCCCGCCGCCGCCACGATCGCGCGGCCGCCCCGTAGGATGACCCCGATCACGAACCCGGTGAGCAGGGGCGCCCACCACAGGCCGTCCACCGCGCCGGCCCACACAACCGCGACCCCAACGACGGTCACGAGTGTCGCCAGACCGAGCCCGGTCTTTCTCCTTCTAGACACGATTCCTCCTACAGGCGTTATAGACACGGGCGCTACCCTACCTTGGCGTTCCCGCTGTTATGCCCCTCACCCCCCTCGCCCTCAAGGCGCGAAGGGAGACGCCTCTATACGAAGGGCGGCTCCCCTCTCCCGCGTCAGGGAGAGCCGGTTGGGCTGTCGGAGCGGAGCGGAGAGAGACCAATCCGCATGGGGTGGGGGTGAGGGCGCGTCAAGGGGTCAGCGTCCACGTCGCGCTGCCGGGCCGCGCCTGGGCGGCCGCAGCGGCGGACGCGGCGTCGCGCATGGGATAGTACGCGCCGTCCCACCACGCCGCGATCTGGTTCTCGTACCAAGGCGACACAGGATTCTCACTCTGGCCGCCTGGATAGACGCCGACGGCTGTACCGCTCCCGCCGCTGTCGCCGCGGCCGCCCCAATCCATCACGAAGCGCCAGCTTGGCCCCGCCGTGGCGACCGCGCCGCCATCGGCCGCGTCGACGGTCCGCTCGTCGCCGCCGCTTGGGCGCGGGCCGTAGCCGAGGGACGGTATTCGCGCCAGCGACGGGAACGCGCGGCTGTGCAAGCGCCCATAGCGCCACCCGCGCGGGTCCGGCCCCAGCCGCTTGGTCAGCGTGTCGACGGTCTCAGCGAACGCCTGTCGCATCACGTCGCGCGCCGTCCGCCGCGCTCCATGGGGCGGGGTGAAGGCGGCGTTGGCCGGGTCGTGCAGCGTCCATGCCTCCAGGTCCTCGGTTAGTGGGCCTTGCACGCTATTCGTGACCGCCAGCTCGTCGAAGCGCTTGTAGGGGACCTGATACGCGTTCCACCACGGCTGGAACGTGTCGCCCACGTAGAGACCCCAGAAGGTCTGCCAGATCGCGGCGGCAGCTGAATCTACGCCCATCGTGCCGTCCCACCCGCGCAGCAGGTCCCGCGCCGCGCGCTCACGTCCCGAGAGCGTCGCGCCGCTCAAAGCGTCGAGCAGCTTGGGCGTGATCAGGCGGGCCAGGTAGTCCTGTGTCGAGTTCTGGAGGCGCTCCATATCTGCTGCCGTCAAGTGATTTTGTCCGTGCAGCGTAGCGTAGATCTCGTCGGCGCGGTAGCCAGGGTCGAAAAAGTCCAATGTCGTGCCGATGTAGTAGGGGTAGCTGGGGCCGACCTCGCGCTGGTTGGCCGAGAAGACAATGTGTCCCGGCGGGTTGTAGACCTGCGGGATGTCGTCGAAGGGGATTGTCCCGACGATATCGTTCGCGCCCGTGCCCGACAGCGGGAGCCAGGGCTGGCCGCTCTTGACGATAGGGTAGTAGCCCGCCGAGACGAGCCCGATGGCGCCGCGGTCATCCGCGTAGACGAAGTTCTGCGACGGCGCGTGCCACGCGCGCAACGCGTCGCGGAACTGCGTGAAGGTGGAGGCATGTATGATGCCGAGGATGGTCTCGATGTCCTGCGACGGCAGCGCCCCCATCCAATCGACCGCGATGGTTTGCCCCGGCGCGCGGGCGTCGGTCATGACCGGCCCATGGACGGTGAGGTCGACGTCGAGCCGGACGGGATTACCGCCCTTGACCGGGATGCTGTACGAGACGCGCCGCATGCGCTGCCATGCGCCGCGCCAGTAGTATTGGCCGGGATGGGCGCGATCGGTGCGTTCGACGTAGAACAGCGTGGCCTGGTTCTGCGTGTTGGTCAGGCTCCAGGCGATGTGCCGGTTGCGCCCGATCAGGATGACCGGGACGCCGGGAACCGAGACGCCGGCGAAGTGGTAGTCCGGCGCGTCGCCCGTCAGCTGATACCACACGGCCGGGAGGGTCTGCGCGAGGTGGGGGTCGCCGGCCAGCAACGGCTTGCCCGACGCCGTCTTTGTCCCGTCCACCGCCCAGTTGTTACTGTTCGAGCCGTGGTGGAGCGCGGAGGGCGGCAGGGCGGCGAGTTGTCCTTTCAACGCCGCGACGGCGCGCACCTCGGCGACGCTGACGCTCATTTGGGACGCGATGGGGGCGGGGGCATGCGCGGGCGAATAAGGACCGAGGTCGTAGGGGCGCTGTGTATTGGGCGGCAGAATCGGGAACCAGCGCATCGCACGGGCGTACCCGAGCGCGTGGACCAGCAGCGCATAATCGAGCGGCGCGTCGGTGAAGTCGAGCGTCTGAACCAGATCACCCTGGACCGCGAGCGAATCGAGCGGGCTCCAGGGGCGCGGCCGGTAGCCCAGCATTTTGAACAGCAGCGGTAGATTACCCGTCCGCTCATCCTCGTCGATGCAGCGGTTCACCCCCTGCGCGTAGGCGCTGAGGGCCATGCGGCCGGCGCCTCCGCGCGGCAGCGCGTCCCACTCGGCTTGTGCGGTACGCGTCAGGCCGAGCTTATCCTCGAAGCGGTCCGACGCGAGCGCGGCCGGCCCGACGACCTCCGCGAGCAGGCCCTCGCCCTGACGGCGCTGCAGGTCCATTTGGAAGAGACGGAAGCGCGCGTGCAAGTATCCGATGGTCCAGAATAGGTCGTGGTCCGTCGCGGCGACGACGTGCGCCGTTCCATTCGCTTCGAAGGTGACGCGCGTGGGCCGGTCGAGCCCCGCGAGGCGCAGCGTCGCGGCGCGCGGGACCCCCGCGTCGGCCGCGGCGGTCCACACGCCTGTTCCAGGGTTGAACGCCGGTCCGAGCGGCGGTAGTGGTCCTGCTCCGTTGGCTCCGGCATAGGACAGGCCGCCCGCGACGATGACCGCCGCGATGAGGTTCAGGACGCGTATCAGGCCGCGGCGCCGCTGCATACGTATCGCCCCCCCCATATCTAAGCGCGGCCAGGCCGCATCAACACGATAGCCCCAGGCCCCGCGCTTGTCAAGGAGCGCTCGACTCAGGCCATTCATCGAGAGTCGTGAAGCGCAGGTCGACGCCCGGCAGCGCCAGCAGGAAGTAGCGCAGCAGGCGCGCCGCTCCGTCGAGGTCGCGCTCGTCGAGTACCTCGACGGGGCTGTGCGTGTAGCGCGTGCCGATGGAGAGCGTGCCGACGGGTAGACCGCCGCCGCCGCGGCCACCGAACTGCAGCGCGCCCGCGTCGGTCCCAATCCCCGTCAGCAACTCATGCTGGGCCGGCACGCCTGCCCTCTCGGCGGCGGCGAGCAGGGCGCGCCGCACAGCGGGGTGCGGCAGCGTACTGGCGTCCATCGCCTTGATCGCGGGTCCCGCGCCGAGGCGCAGGTGGTAGGTAGCGGTCTCGGGCGTATCGTCGAGCGCGGTCGTGTCGACGGCCAGCCCCACGTCGGCGTCCCGCCCCTTGATCGCGGCTTGCGCCCCGCGCAGCCCCACCTCTTCCTGTACGGTAAAGAGCGCCACTACCGTGACCGGCAGGGGGTCGCCCCGCAACTCGTCGAGGACGGCCAGGAGCACCGCGCAGCCCACGCGGTCGTCGAGCGCGTGGGCCGTATAGCGTCCGCTCTCTAGTCCGAGTTCAGCTAGTTCGCCGGTGAAGCCAACCGGGTCGCCCACGCGCACGCCCATGCGCGCGACGTCCGCGCGGTCGCGCGCGCCGATGTCGATGTACTGGTCGGTGTGCGGTGGGACCGACGTGCGGTCAGCGTCCTTCAAGAAGTGCGCGCTCTTGGTCCCGATCACACCGAGCAGGCGCCCATGGCCCGCGCGCGGGCGCACCCACACGCGTTGCGCCAGCAGGACGCGGTTGTCGGTCCCGCCCACCTTCTCGAAGCGCAGGTAACCGTTGTCCTCGATCGCGCGTACGAGGAAGCCAATTTCGTCCATGTGCGCGGCGATAGCGCAGCGCGGCGCGGCGGGCGTGGCGCCCTGCCGGACGGCGATGAGGTTGCCGAAGGCGTCGAGCTCGAGCGTATCGACGAGCGGGCGCACATGGCGCGCGATCGTCCGGATCACGTCTTCCTCGGCGCCGCTCGGCCCCGAGAGCGCGACGAGCTCGCGCAGGTAGTCGAGCGCTGGTGTTGGCATTGTTTCTCCTTTACTGAACGCCTCACTTGGGGTGTGACCCCATGATTGTAAAACGCGGCCTGCGACTGAAGTCGCATGGCAAACGACGGACACTGAAGTGTCTCTAGGTGTGGCGCTCTGCGCGACTTTAGTCGCCGTGGTTTGCCATGCGATTTCAATCGCAGGCCCACGGCGGGCGCCATCACCATCACGGGATACACTCCCACTTGACAAACGTGGCAATAGGTGTACCTTGATGGTAGAGCTTCACGCTCACGCCGGGACGGCAAGCGAGTAAGAACAGCCCGGCGTCGTTGGCCCATAGGCGGTAGGAGGAAGCGGATGGGACGCATCATTGTGGCAAATCGGCGCGGCCATCAGGTCGTGGAGTATGACGCCGTCGACACCGAGGAGGGACGCCAGTCAATCGTCGAGGCCGAGCGCATCCTGCGCGAGGCGCGCGAGAACGGCTGTCTCGTCGCCAAGAAGGTCGGCGATCAGCATGTAATCGACCACGGCCCTTTCGACCCACACGTCGAAGAGTATCAGATCGTCGCGCCGATCGCGGGGGGCTAGACTATCGCCTCCTGGTGGCGCCGGCTCCTCGGGTTGTCTGACGCATCCGGGGAGCCGGCCGGCGGCGAGATCGAGCGGCCCTGGCTGGGGAGTTGGGACCACCTGCCCAAGCGCAGCGCTGGTCCCGGCTTCTCGCACGCCGACTACGCCGACGCGCGTGCGCGCGCCCGCGAGGTGGCCCGGACGACACTCGGCGCGGAGCGCTGGGCCGAACTACAGCGTCAGGGCTACCTCGATCTGCCGTCGCGCCTGCACCCCGGCGTGACGTACCGCCTGCGCGTCGGCCGGCGTATCGAGGCGCTGACGGCGCCAGGGGCGCGCCTACCCTGGCGGCATCCCTATCTGTGCATCAACCCGACCTACCCACTGCCGGAGGAAGAGTTCTTCGCGCAGTTGTACCTCTATGTGCGCGACCGCGAAGACGTCATCGCCCGCGTCGCCGCGCCGCAGCCGTGGGACCAGGCGCTCGGCCGCACGTTCTAATGGGTCTTGGCACGGGTTGTGATAATGTGTAGATGCTATGTCTCATGCTGTCATCGAACCATCAGCGCCTTCTGGGGCTCGTCCACCGAAAGGACGAACTGTGCGGCTGTCCGAGCGCCTGAATAGGGGCGTGCGCTCGGCGCGCGCCGAACTGCTGACGCTGGCGCGCCCGGCGCCGGCCGAGACGCCGCGGCCCAAGGGTAGCCTCGTCTTGACTGGCGCGGCGCTGACCGTGAGCGTAGCCGGTATCGCCCTGCTTAGTAGCGTAGCCCTGCGTCCCCTGCCCAACCGCGTCGACATCGCGGCGACGCGCCTGCTGCAACGCCGTCACTCCGGCGCCGTCACGCGCGTCATGCTGCTGATCAGCGCGCCTGGCTTCGCCCCCTTGCAGCATGTGCTGACGGTGGGTACAGCGATCGACATGTGGGCGCTGGGCTGCCGTCGCGAGGCCGTCGCCACGATCATGACCATGGGCGCCGGCGCCATCACCGGCGTGATCAAGATCCTGGTCGGGCGCCCCCGTCCCGACCCGACCTATATGCGCGCGGTCTTCCAGTTCCGCGACAACAGCTTCCCCAGCGGCCACTGCGCGCACTACGCCTCGTTCTATGGTTTCATGTTCTACCTGGCGCGCCGCTGCATGAAGCCCTCGCCCCTGCGCACGACCATTATGGCTGGCAGCGTGGGGATCGTGGCGCTCGTGGCGCCGTCGCGCGTCTATCTGGGGCACCACTGGAGCAGCGATGTTATCGCCGGCGAGCTCGTTGGACTAACCTATCTGTTCGCGCTGATTAAAGCGTACGAGGAGATAGGGGTATCATTATAGTCGTTAGTCGTTAGTCGTTAGTCGTTAGTCGTTAGTCGTTAGTCGTTAGTCGTTAGTCGTTAGTAGGGTAACCGCGCGGCAGCGCCCCCTACGATGTTGTAGTAGTAACGCGCGGATCACATGCATATCAAGCTGATTGTTAATTCACGGGCGGGGCGTAAAGGCGGCATCTCCACCAATGGCGCCACCATCGACGACGTGCGCGCCGCGCTCGCCGCGTGCGGTATCGCGCCCGACATCGAGGAGACGCGGGAGCCGGGCCACGCCACCGAGCTCGCGCGCGCCGCGGCGCTGGCTGGCTACGACGGCGTCATCGCGGCGGGGGGCGACGGCACGACGCGCGAGGCGGCGATTGGGCTGCTCGGCTCAGGCGTCCCGCTCGGCGTCATGCCGCTGGGTTCGTTCATGAATGTGGCGCGTATGCTCGGCATCCCGCGCGACCTGCCCGGCGCTGCCGCGGTTATCGCGGGTGGCGAGGCGGCCGCGATCGACGTCGGACGCGCCGGCAAGACGTACTTCCTCGAAGCGGCCGGCGTCGGCATCGACGCCGCGCTCTTCCACTACACCAATCAGCTCGACCAGGGCCGCTGGGCCGCGCTGGCCCACGCCGCGCGTGTGGCCCTACGGTACAGGCCACAGCGTGTCGTCGTGCAATTGGACTGGTGGACCGTCGAGATGGACGCGCTGATGGTGACGGTCGCCAACGGCCCCTACTGCGGCGCGTCGTTTACCGTCGCGCCGGACGCCGTCGCCGACGACCATCAGCTCGACGTGTGTATCTACGGCCCTATGTCTAAGTGGGACGTGCTGCGCCAACTACTGCACGCCGCCCCCACGACCGCGGCGCCCGGCGCCGCCGCGCGCCGCGCGGACCCCACGACTCTCGTAGGTGAAGCGGAACCCGCGAGCGAGGGGCGTGTGTACGCGTTCAAAGCGCGCGATGTCCGGGTCAGCGCGCCGCGCCCGCTCCCCGGACACGCCGACTCGCTCCCTATTGGCGTCACGCCCTTGCGCTTCTCGCTCATGCCGGGCGCGCTCTCCGTCTTCGTCCCCACGGAGTCGCGCGCGCGACACGCCGCCCTCTCTCAACCCTCTGCTCATCATTATGTCGAGGCGTCAGCGTTATGAACAAGCCCTCTCTCGTCCCCCGGTCGTTCAAACTTTATCCCGACCTCATGGGACCCCGCCTAGGTTACATCCTGGCCGATACGGCCACCCTGCTGTGGGTCGTGCTGTGGCTCTACATCGGCGACGTCGTCTACAACGCCGTCCACACGCTTGATGGCATCGGCAACGGACTGGTCGCCAACGGCAACAGCGTCGATAGCGCCGTCACGCGGCTGCAAAACGAGGTCGCCACTCTGCCCCTCGTTGGCTCCAACCTACGCGGCGCTTTCGACGCGCTCCACGGGCCGCCGAAGGCGCTCGTCCAGACGGGCCACGACGAGTTGCGGGCCGTCGCCCACCTGGCGACGACGCTTGGCGTCGTCGTGGCCGCTATCCCGATCCTGATCGCGCTGCTCAACTTCATCCCCTGGCGCGTGCGCCGCACGCGCGGCTTCCGCAACCTCGACCATATGCTGCGCCAACCGGGCGCCGGCGCGTTTTCCACCACCATGCAGGTACTGGCGGGGCGGGCCATCTACACGCTGCCCTACGACCGCCTGTTGGCCTACTCGCCAGACCCCATCAGGGAGTGGCGCGAGGGCCGCTACTACAATCTGGCTCGCGCTACCATGGCCGAGGAGGGGCTGGACGTGCGGCGCTACCTGCGCCGCGTCGAGGGCCTGACGCCGCTCCCCGAGCCACGTTCGCACAAACACCCGCACAATTTGCCTACGACTGGGGACGATTAGTCGAATGAAGATCTACACCAAGGCCGGCGACGCCGGCGAAACGGGCCTGTACGGCGGCGCGCGCGTTTCTAAGGATGACGCGCGTGTGGAAGCGTATGGGACGGTCGACGAGCTCAACTGCGCGCTCGGCGTCGCCCGCGCCGCGTTGAGTCCCGACATGGAGCACGCGACGGACACCGGTCTCTTGTTGGCGCGCCTGCAGCGCGAGTTGTTCGACCTCGGGGCCGAACTCGCCACGCCGCCCGCGCGGCTCGACAGCAAGCTTGGTCAACGTGTCCCGCTGGTGACCGACGGGCGGATCGGCGAGTTGGAGACCCATATCGACCGCATGGATGCCACACTGGAGCCGCTCAAGGCGTTCATTTTGCCGGGGGGAACGCCGCTCTCCGCCGCGCTGCACGTCGCCCGCGCGGTCTGCCGCCGCGCCGAGCGCCGCGCCGTCACCCTCGCGCGCATGGATACGGGCACAGTGCGCCCCGAGGCGCTGCGCTACCTCAACCGCCTCTCTGACCTGCTCTTTGTACTGGCGCGCTACGCCAACCACGACGCCGGCGTCCCAGACGTTCCCTGGCACGCCGCGTGAGGCGACGGGCGACGGGCGACGGACGACGGGCGACGGACGACGGGCGACGGGCGACGGACGACGGACGACGGGCGTTAGGGTGCGAGATCGCTCGACTGCCCAAACCCTCCAGCACTCCATACCGCCTCCCGCCCGTCGCCCGTCGCCTGTCGCCTATTCTCCTAGCGCTCGCGCTGGTCGCCCTGTCCCGCCTACCCTGGATCGGGCGGCTGCCGCTGTTGCCCGACGAGGCCTACTACTGGGACTGGTCACGCCGGCTCGCGCTCGGGTACTTCGACCATCCGTTCGTGGCCGCGCTCGTCATCCGTGCCACCACGACGATCGGCGGCGTGACGCCGGCGGCGGTGCGCGCGGGCATGGTTCTGTTCGGCCTCGGCACGGTCGTCCTGGCCTACCGGCTGGCGACGCTGCTGGGCGGACGCCTGGCCGGTTGGTTCGCCCTCATCGCCGCCGCCGCCTGCCCCCTCTACGCGCTGCTCTCGCTCTACGCCGCCCCCGACGGCCCGATGCTCTTCCTGTGGGCGGCCACGGTCTACGCCACGACGCGCGCGATTATGACGCACAAGGGACACTATTGGTATGTCGCGGGCTTCATGTTGGGATTGGCGTTGCTATCCAAGTACGTGGCGATCCTGCTGGCGCCCTCGATCCTCCTGTTTGTCCTGTTGTTCCAACGGGGGTGGCTGCGCCGGCGCGAGCCCTACCTGGGCAGCCTCATCGCCCTGCTCGTCTTCAGCCCCAACCTGTGGTGGAACGCGCGGCATGGTTGGGTCACCATTAGCTACCAACTGGGGCACGGCGCCTGTCAGGGGGCGGGGAGTCTCATCGACCGTCTTGGCGCGACCGTCATCTACGCGCTGACGCAGATAGGCATCGTCGGCCCGCTCCTGGCGATATTCCTGGGCGCGGGAACAATCGCGGCCGTCGTCATCGGATTGCGAGAGAGACCTCACCCCCGGCCCTCACCCCCACCCCCTCTCCCTGACGCGGGAGAGGGGGGCCACCCTCCGTATAAAGTTATGAAGGGCGCGGACCATGGCGCTATAGGCGCTATAGGCGGCAACGGCTCGCGGTACAACACGATAGGACGGCTCCCCTCTCCCGCGTCAGGGAGAGCGCGCTGGACCGTCGATCCCGCGGCTAGGGATCGACGGTCCAGTCAGCCACGGGGTGGGGGTGAGGGCCGTGCGGACTCCGCCCTGCTCCTGTTGGCCTGCTGCACCGTCGTCACCAGCCTATTCTTCCTGGCGGTACATGGGCTGGCGCACTGGGCCGCGCCCGCGTACTTCTCGGCCATCGTCTGCGCCGGCGTTGTCGCGGCGCGCACATGGCGCCGCGCGCGCGGCCAATGGCGCGCGTGGCTTGCCGGTCTGGGCGCGGTCGCGGCGCTCGCGACGGCCGCCGAATCGGGTTATCTGCTGTACGCGGTGTCCAACGACATACCCTTACCCGGTGTCTTGAACGCGGCGATCGGCCCCACCCTCGTCGACCCGGCGGCGGGCTGGCGCGCGACAGCCCGAGTCGCGGACGCCACGCTCGCGCGCCTCACACCATCCGAGCGGCGCGCGACGGCGGTACTGGCCGACTCGTATGGCACGGCGGCCGAGTTGGGCTTTTACATGGCGGGACACCCGCACGTCTACAGCGCCAGCAACCAATACTCTTTGTGGGGCCTGCCCTCCGTGGGGCGCGGGCCATTGGTTCTGGTCGCCAACGCGGGGTCGCTCGCGTCCAGCGACTTACCCCTACGACGCGGGGCGCGCCGCGCCGCGACGGTGACCACGTACACGCAGGGACGGCTGGTGCGCCGCCTGGAGATCACACTACTATACCCCTCGGCCGCGACCACCACGACCACGCTCGGCAACTTCCTGGCGTACGCCTGGCAAGCCGCCGCGACGGGCTGTGAGGGCGGCAGTGGGCAATAGCCAGTGGTCATAGCACCCAATACCTGGCCTTAAAAGACCATGGCAGCGGACGGGCCTTACAAGGTCTGCGTGGGCACGACACGCGCGCCGTTCGTCTAGCGTGTGACTGCTACGGCGGTTGCCGGGAGACCTTTCAAGGTCCGATCCCTGCCATGACCTTTTAAGGTCAGGCTACTTGTGGCCGCTCGCGCCGCCCGTGGCGCGTGGCGCCTGCTGGTAGCCGCCGAGCTGCCACAAGTCGTTGAAACCGTCCACCGGCCCGATGCCGCCGAAGAGCAGCAGGCTGTTGTTCACGGTGTCGTAGACCGCCGTCGCCTCGTTGCGGCGATCCGGCGCATTACTCCGCACGATCGTAGACCACCCACTGTCGCGGCGATACGCGTACACGTCATTGCGGATGCTGGCGGGGCCGGTACCGCCAAAGATGACCATAGCGTTGTCGGGCGTGTCCCAGATCGCCGCCGTGGTCGCGCGGGCGTCGGGGGTCCCAGGGGTCCCGGGCGCGCCAAGCGCGGTCCAGGCTCCGGCTCCCCCGTTACCGTCGGGATGGTACGACCACAGGTCGTCGAGAAACGCTCCCGCGGTGTTGACGCCGCCGAAGACGAGCATGCCGCCCCCGGATGGGTCCCAGACCGCCGCCTGCGCCAAACGCGCGGGCGGCGTCGCTTCGCCCGCGAGCAATTGCCAGTGTCCACGGGCGCCGGCGAGGCTATCGACGTGGAACGCCCACAGGTCACGCAGCACGGCGGTCCCCGCGGCGCCGCCGAAGACGATCATCTGGCGGTTCACCGTATCCCACACAGCGCTATGCAGGCGCCGGCTTGGCGGCAGTTGCCCCACGGCCGAGAGGGTGGTCCAACGGCCCGTCGCCGTCCCATCGCCCGCGGGCCGGTAGGCCCATACGTCGTTCAGCGCTCCGCTGGCGGCGGCGCCGCCGAAGAGCAACAGCGCGTTGTCGGCGCTATCCCAGACCAAGCTAGCCTCGGTGCGCGGCGCCGGCCCGGTGACGGGGATCATGGTCCAGCGCCCAACCGCGCCGCGGGCCGGCTTGTAGGCCCACAGATCGTTCAGTCGCCTGCCGCTATAGCCGCCGAAGATAAACATGACGCCGTCGTGGGCGTCCCACGCCCCCGCCTGGCCGGTCCGCGCCTGGGGCTGGCCGCCGTTGAGCAGCGCCCAGCGGCCGGCTCCACGCCCCGCGGCGGGATACGACCACAGGTCGCCCAGGATTGAAATGTTCTGGCCGCCGTAGAGCAACAGCGCCTGATCGTGGTCATCGTAGACCGCGCCGCTCACGCGCGCCAACGGCCCCCCACCCCCACGGACGAGGCGCCATGTCCCCCCCGCGAGACCACGCCGTCCGGCGGCGTACGACCAGAGGTCGTCGCTATACGTCGTACCCTGTATCGTGGCGTCGGGAGCCGCCGTCGTGGCTGGCGGTACAGGAGTAGGAGTAGCTGCCGCGCCGAGGATATCCGTCGGCGGAACGTGCGTCATCGTAGCGGCTGGACCCGCGGACGGCGTGCCGGTAGCAGTAGCCAACGGGGTCGCTGTCGCCGTCGCCGTCGCCGTAGGTTGAATGGCGAGCGCGGCCGGAACCGCTACCTGACCACCGAAGACGAGTAATCTCTTGCCGGCGCTGTCCCACGCCGCGGCCCCACCGGCCCGTGGGCCAAGGGGCGTCGCGGCGGACAAGCGCGTCCACAGCGCGGCGGCGCGGCCTCTCGCGGGTTGAAAGCTCCACAGATCGGAGAGCAAGCCGGCATAGCCGCTGCCGCCGGCCAGGAGCAGGACACGGTCGGCGCTATCCCATGCCGCCAGCGCCTGTTGGCGCGCCAAGGGGCCGTTCGCGGCGACATGCGTCCAGGTCCCAGGCGTCAACCCTCCTTTGGCTGGCTTATAGATCCAGGTATCGCCGAGCGGGACGCCGTTCGTTTCGCCTCCGAAGACGATCATGACGCCGTCCGCGCCGTCCCAGACCGCGTTGTGGTAGGCGCGACGTAGCGGCCCGTCGGTCGCCGTCACGTCGGCCCACCGTCCCGCTGTCTTCTCACCGCGGCTGGTGACAATGCCGCGCCCAGGTTTATAGGCATAGAGGCTGTCGGTCTCGCGCCCATTCTGAGCGCCATCGAAGACAAGCAGTACGCCGTCGCGGTCGTCCCATACAGCCGTCGCGCCGGCGACCGCGGTGGGGCCGTCGCCGTCCGTTGCTGGCCGGAACCAACCGGCCGCCCCAGCCGTGGTAGACACCGGGCGGTAGGCCCAGAAAGCGTCGCCCGAAGCGGCCGCGTCGTGGCCGCCGAACAGGAACATGACGCGATCGGCGCCGTCCCAGGCCGTCGCTCCGCCGGCTACCGGTTGGGGCGCGTCGATCGTCAGGCGTTTCCATCCGCCGCTGAGCGGTGACGGGGCGGCCGGGGACGCCGCGGGGCGCGGGGCGCGGGGCGGGACCGCGGGCCGCGCGCCCTGCGCGGGACCCGCGGCGAACGCGCCCGACGCGCCGATGGTGGCGAAGCATAAGGCCGTAGCGATCAAGAGCAACCCAAGAATATGAAAGCCGTAGTCACGGCGGCGTGATCCATGAGACACCGTCCCACTCTCCTTACTAGTGCTCTATTGCTGCACGGTACGCATGTTATACCGATAAAGGCGTGGGGGACGTACGGCAGTGTAGCGCGCCACCGGCCTTGCGTCCAGTAACGCCTACTACAGGGGTGCGCGCCACTTTTTCGCGCTGGGCATCCACTGGGCAGCGCAGCGAGCCGCCGCGGTCCCCGCGGCCTGTCGTTGCCGGTGACCGTGTTACATGTGGCGAACCCGCGGCTACGACCGTGAGCCGCCGGGAAGGCGGCGGTCCCAGTAGAGACGGCTAGCCACGCTATCACCCAGTCGGCGCAAAAAAGTGGCGCGCACCCCTACTACAGTACAGGGTCTGTGAAAAGTCCTGGGAACGCGGGCGTCTCGCCCGTCCCCGTCGGTCCTGGGAGCGCGGACGTCTCGTCCGCTCGTCCGCTCTGGTGTGGGCGCCGCGGGATGAGCGCGTGACGGGCGGCGGCACACCGGCCCTGCGGGGATGGCCGGCCCCGCGCCCCGCGCCCCGCGCCCCGCGCCCCGCGCCCCGCGCCCCGCGCCCCGCGCCCCGCGCCCGGGCGGCATAGGCATAAATCGTGCATCGCTGTGTCGTACACTCTCTACTGTACTGTTGACGCGGCAGCTAAGGATAACACCGTGAAAAAAATCCTGACCTTCGTACAGAAATTCGCCAACGACTGGTCGATGAATCTGGCCGGCATGATGACCTACAGCCTGATCACCGCCATCATACCCCTACTCGTCGGCATCCTCAGCATCGTTGGCCTTGTCCTCAAGACCGTTTCGCCGTCCGAGTTCAACAACGTCGCCAACTCAATTGGATCGGCGTTGCCGGCGCAAACGCGACAAGTCATCGACATGAAGTCCCTCCTCAAAACCCTCGTCAGCATATCGGGGGTCGCGGGTATCATCGCCCTGGTCGGCCTTTTGTGGACGGGCTCCAACCTGTTCACCAACGTCGAGAACGCCTTCAGCATCGCCTACCGCACCAGGGATCGCGACTTCATCCCGCAGCGCCTGATGGCGATCGGCATGATCATCCTCCTGGCGATCCTGCTGCCGCTCTCGCTTATAGCATCCGCGCTCGTCAACGCGGGCGCCGGCCTATTTGGCGGCTTGCTGCCCGGTCCCCTCAAAATTATCCTGAGCATCGTCGGCCCGCTGACCTCGATTGGTATCCTGTTCCTGCTCTTCCTCGCCATTTATATTATCGTCCCCAACATAAAATTGTCTTTCCGCCATGCCTGGCGCGGCGCGCTGACCGCGGCGGTCCTCGTGGCGATCGTCGAGCTGATCTTCCCGATCTACACCAATCTATTCCTCAGCGGCAACAGCAAATACGGCGGGGTCTTCCTCTCGGTGCTGGTGCTCATCATCTTCCTGTGGTTCTTCAACGTTATCCTGATGATCGGCGCGCAGGTCAACACCCTGGTACTGGGGTTGGAGCCGCTGCCATACGATGTCGCGCGCACCCTCGCCAACGAGTATCAACAGATGGTGCAGGCGAAGCAGGCTCCGCCGCGACGGCGGCGCGGCCCCCTGCCCGTGCCGCGCCGCCAGACCGTGGCGCACGTCGGGCGCGCCACCGGCTCCCTGTTCGCGACGATCGGCCGCGTGCTGGCCCTGCCGCTGCGCCTGCTGGCCCTGGTAGGCTGGCTCGTCGCCCGGCCCTTCGCGCGCGACGAAGAGCGTCGCCGCGGCTAACCCGCGATTGAAGTACATGGCCGGCGGGACCACCGGCGCCGCCATGCCAGAAAGAAGGTTGTAGCGTGCCCGCGTCACCCGACTCATCTTCGTCTCAGTCTCACCCCGACCCGGCCCGGCTCGCCGCTCCGCGGCGCATGGCGCTCCTGGACAGCGCGCCCGCCGTCGTGTTCGATCGCCTGGCCCGGCTCGCCGCGCGGACCCTGCGCGCGCCCGTCGCCCTGATCGCGCTCGTGGACGCCGATCGGCACGTCTTCAAGGGCTGCGTCGGGCTGCCTGAGCCGTGGGCCTCCACGCGGGAGATCGGGCTCGCGCACTCCATCTGCCGGCACACGGCCGCCTCGGGCGAGCCGCTGGTCATCGCCGACGCGCGTGCGCACCCGCTCACGCGCGAAAACCCGGCCAGCCCCGACATCGGTGTCGTCGCCTATGCCGGTGTCCCGCTCGTCACCTCCGACGGGTATGCGCTGGGCAGCTTCTGCGTCATCGACCACGAGCCCCGCGACTGGACGCCCGCGGAGCTCGCTATCCTCACCGACCTGGCCGCATCCACCATGACCGAGCTCGAGCTGTATGCGGCGGCCGCGGAGCATAGCGCGCTCCTCGACGCGGCGCGGCGTGCGCGCGGCGCGGCCGAGCGCGCCAACCACACGGTGGAGCGGGAGCGGGCGATCCTGCGGCAAGTGCTCGACGCGCTGCCCGAGGGCGTCTTGCTCGCCGACGCACGGGGAGAGTGCGCCCTGAGCAACCAGGCGGCGCGCGACATCCTGGGCCGGGACCCGGTGGGCCGCTCTTTGATCGTCGAGGCGGCCGACGACGCGGCGTACGGCGTGCGGCGCCTCGATCGGACGCCGTACTCGCGACACGACCTGCCCGTGGCCCGCGCGCTACGGGGCGAGGTGGTCCGCGGCGAGCAGCTACGGGTGGGCGACACGGCCGACGCCCCCGACATCCCCGTGCTGATGAATGGCGTCCCGCTGCGCGACGCGGCGGGGGCTATCACGGGGGCCGCCATGGTCTTCCAGGACATCACGACGATCAAAAACTTTGAGCGGGCCCGCGACGAGTTGCTGGCGTCGGTGTCGCACGACCTCAGGAACCCGCTGACGGCGATCCAGGGGCTGGCCGAGCTCTCGCAGCAACAGGCCGCGCGCGGGAGCACGCCGAGCAGCGAGCGCATGGCCGCGCGGCAGGGGGGCATCGTCACGGCCGCGACACAAATGACAGCCCTGCTCAACGAACTGCTCGACGCCATGCACCTAGAGATGGGCCAGCCGCTCGCGCTCGACTGCCAGCCTGTCGACCTGGCGGCGCTCGTGGACCGGGTCGTGGCGCATCAGCGCGAGATCGCGTCGCGCCACATCCGGGTAGAGACGGCCGCGCCGGGACTGGTCTGCGCGGTCGACGCGGACCGCATCGAACGTGTGGTGGGCAATTTGATCTCCAATGCCATCAAGTACAGCCCCACGGGCGGGGAGGTCGCGGTGCTCCTGGCGCGGGAGCAGGCGGCCGGGGCGGGGGCGGGCGAATGGGCCGTCCTGACCGTCCATGACAGCGGCCGGGGCGTCCCGACGGCCGATCTGCCGCGCGTCTTCGACCGCTTCTACAGAGGTGAGAACGTGGGCGGGGTACAGGGGACGGGGATCGGCCTGGCCAGCGCCCGGCAGATCGTGGAGCAGCACGGCGGGACGATCGAGGCCCGCAGCGTCGAGGGGCGCGGCTCCACCTTCACGGTGCGGTTGCCCCTCGACATGGGAGCGCCCCGCGTCCAGCCCGCTCCGCCAGAGGGGCATAGATAGCCTGGATTATGCACCACGGAGACACGGAGGCACGGAGAGAGCAGACAAGGGGTCAACGTCCCTGGTAGGCCGCCAGATAGGATACCATGATGTCCTAAAAGATCTCCGTGTCTCCGTGGTGCAAAAGGTGGTCATGAATAATGCAAGATGAGTTTGGATATCTCTATTCGTTGGAGCGGGCCTATCCCCGCCGGCGCCGTCCGGCTTTCTCAGGTTCGTCTCAGCAATGGGCGTCATGCTATAAGAGTAGGGTAGAGATGGCGGCGCCGCGGAGGGCAGCCGCGGCGAAACAATGGCGTAAGGAAAGGACCGGCCGATGCGCATCCTGCTGGTGGAGGACGACCCGCGCATCGTGCTGTTCGTGGGCGAGAGCCTGGAGGACGCCGGCTACGGCGTGACCGTGGCGCGTGACGGCGAGGAAGGCTTCCTCGACGCGCGCCTGAACGACTACGACCTTGTCGTGCTCGACCTGATGCTGCCCAAGATCGACGGCCTCGAGGTCGCCCGCCGCTTGCGCGCCGCCGGGAAGGCGATGCCGATCCTCATGCTCACCGCGCGCGACCGCGAGGCGGACAAAATCGCGGGGCTCGATGTGGGCGCCGACGACTACCTGACCAAGCCCTTCCGCATCGGCGAGTTGTTGGCCCGCGTCCGCGCGCTGTTGCGGCGCGACGGCCTATCGCGGTCGAGCGTCATGCGGGTGGGCGACCTGGAGCTGGACACGGCGACGCGGCGGGTGAGCCGGGCGGGGCAGGCCGTATCCCTCTCGGCGCGCGAGTACACCCTCTTGCACTACCTGGTCCACCACACGGGGCAAACGCTCACACGCGATCAACTGGAGCAAACGGTCTGGGGCGACAGCGCGGTGGGCAGCAACGTCGTCGAGGTCTACATCGGCTACCTGCGCCAGAAAATCGACGCCCCCTTCGGGACGCCGCTGATCCACACCGTCCGCGGGGTCGGCTACGCCCTGCGGGCGCCGGAGTCTCCGTAGCCGCCCATCGTCATTGTCCCGTCAGCTCTGGAAATGAGAGAAGGTTACCCATCATGGTCGTCACCGCACGATTGCGCTTGACCCTGACCCACTTGGCGCTCGTGGCCGGCGTCGCCGAGCTGCCGCGCCTGGCCCGGCGCGTCGTGCCGGTAGGCCGCCAGTCCCCCGTCCACGCGCGCCCCATCGCGCGGACCGTCGCGAGCGATCTAGGCGCATTATTGCTGGCCGCGCCCGTCGCCTACGCGCTGGCCGGGTACGCGCTCCGCCCTATACGCGCGGCCCTGGAGCGGCAGGAACGCTTCGCGGCCGCGGCCTCGCACGAGTTGCGCACGCCCGTGACCGTGCTGCTCGGCACATTGGAAACGGCGCTGCTGCGGCGCCGGACCCCCGAGCAATACGAGGATGTGCTGCGCCGGGCGACGGCGGAGGCGGTCCATGTGAGCGACCTACTCGACGAGATCCTGACTCTCGGACACATCGAGAGCGGCGCCGGCGCCCCGTTCTCCGCGCCGCTCGATCTGCGCGCGGTCGCGCGGGCGGCGGTCGCGGATGTCCGCGCGCGGGCCGAGGGCAAGGGGCAGGCGCTGGACGCGCCGCTGGACGGACCGCTGCCCGTCCGCGGCAACGAACGCATGCTGCAGCGGGCGATGGACAGCCTGCTGGATAATGCCGTGGACCATACACCAGCGCATGGCGCGATCTACCTGACGGCGCGACAGGCGCGCGGTAGGGCCGAGCTCACGGTTCGCGACACGGGACCAGGGATCGCGCCGGAACACCTGCCCCACCTGTTCGAGCCCCTCTACCGCGTCGACCCGGCACGAACGGGCGCGGGCGACGCCCGCCACGCCGGCCTGGGCCTGTCCCGCGCCGCGCGCATCGTCCGCGCGCACGACGGCCGGCTGACCGTCGAGAGCCGGGTGGGGCTGGGCAGCGCCTTCACGCTGTCTCTCCCGCTCAACCCCGACCACGAGCAGCGGGCTGTGGTCTCGGCGACACGGGCACGAGCCGTCCCCACCGCCGGGGCTGTCTCCGGCTGACATGCGGTCGCCCGCTCCCGCTCAACCAACGTATCGTCCGTCTCTCAGCACAGTCTCAGGAACGGCCCATAGACTACATGGTGTGTTCGCGTGACGCGTCGCATCACGCACGATGGGACCCGCGAGACACGAGAGAGAGGCACGCTATGTACCCGTTCGACCAGAACAATCAGCAGACCTACCAGCAGTACGCGCAGGCCAGCGACTCCGGCGACTACAGCCAGATCGACCCCAACGAGGCCGCGGGCCATGTGCAGCAGTTCATGCAGAACGCGCCGCCCGAGATGCAGCAGCAAGTCTACCAGCAACACTTCGAGCAGATGCCCCAAGAGCAGCGCCAGCAGTTCGCGCAGCAAATGCCTCAGCAGTACCAGCAGCAGATGGACCCCAACAACCCGCAACAGATGGCGCAGGGCTTCCAGCAGATGGGTCAGCAACAACCCGGTATGCTCCAATCGCTGATGGGCTCCGGGGGAGCGTTGGGCGGCATGATGGGCGGTGGAGGCGGTGCCGCTGGAGGCGGCATGATGGGGCTGGCGGGGTTGGTGGCCAAGGCGGTCATGGGCAATCGGGGCGGCGCTTTGTAGCGCTCCCGCGCACATCGAATAGCCTACATTAGTCATGACCACCCATGGCGCCACGGAGACACGGAGATTTTGTAGGACAGCAGGGGCCCTGCCTGGTGGCCTACCTGGGACGTTGACCCCTTGTCCGCCCTCTCCGTGCCTCCATGTCTCCGTGGCGCATAATCCAGGATAGGGGTAAGGACGAGGCGTACGCGCGGGGCTGGCACGTAGCGCCATGTGCACAACACACAACCCGGCCGCGTCGTGTTCGGGATCATCACGGGAGAGGAGCGTAGTATGGCAGTGCGAGGATCAGTGCGATGGGTGGAGAATCGAAAAAACGACCAAGCGCATAGGGATGTGGGCCGCATGACGGGGGAAGGCGCCGCGGGGGCGATCGACGCCCTGCGCGAACGCGATATGCGTCAATTCGTCGCCGGGATGACAGAGGCGGCCCGCCGGCGCCCGATCATTGTCCTGGGGGTTGCGGTAACGATCGGGCTCGTTGTGCTGGCTGCCCGTTTCCGTTCCGCGCGCCGGATGGCCGCGACGCCGGCCCCATCCGCATCCCCCGGCGACGACGCGACCCTGACAATGCCCGTGGACACCGCCGGCGTCACCGACGTCGGTAGCCCTCTCGCCCCCGTCCCATCCAGCGCGCCGGACGCGCCGGACCCGCTGGCCCTGGCGTCGAACGCTGAGGCCAGCGCCGCACCTAGCCCCGACGCGCCTCCGCCGCCCGCGAGTAACAACGACGCGCCCGTGCGCGTCACGGGAGCCGACGGCCATATCGCCCCTGTTATCGTCGCCGGAAGCCCTCTTTCTTCCACGCCGTGGCCCCAGACGCCGACCACCCCGGCCGGTGGACCGGCGGCCTAACACGTCGTCGCGGCGCGCCAAGAGGGAGGGCCGGCCCTCTCTCAGGATAATCCCAGCAATGGCCCGTAGACTGCTCTGATGCGCGCGCGCCACATCGTCGCGCGACGACGACTGGTAAAAGGATCAACCTAATGAACAAACCACGACGTGTCGCCGCATTGTTGATCGCCGGGGTGGTGATCGCGGGCCTGCCGGCGCGGACACAGGCCGCCGTGCCCGCCGTTGGCTCCCCCTGCGGCCTTCCTGTCGCCGTCATCGGCGCCGACGTGACGCCGGCGAACCTGCCTCCGCTCCGTCGCGCGCTCGGCGTCGCGCCGGGCACGACCGAGTTGCGCGAGACCCTGGCCGACGAGCGGGCGCAGGCCCACGGCCTCATCCCACCCGCCCTACTCGGGATCGTCGCCGTCTCATCCGTACTCCTGATCCCGCGCCCGACAGGGGCCGGCCTCGACGTGACGGTGACAAACGACGTGACGCTCGACGCGGCCACGACCTACGCCAACGCCCTCCTGACGGCCGGCGTGACCGACGCGACGGTGCGCGTGGACGCGCCGCCGTCGCAGCAGGCCCTGGGCACGACCGCCCTGCTCGGCCTGCTGCGCGCGGCCGAGACCTCCTGCACGGCGATCAGCCCCGCGCGCCGTGACCTGGCGATCCGCGAGATCGCGCTGACGGATAGCCTGGCGCAATACGTCGGGCCGCGCGGCGCCGCGGCGCGGCTGCTGTTCGCCCTCAAGCGCGACGCCGTCGCGGGCGGGCTCGTCGCGCCGGCCGCCTTGCAGGCGCTAATCGCGCGCGATGCCGCAGCGCGGGGCACGGCCGTGCCTCCGGCGCTCCAGCCGACCCTGGCCGCCTACCTGCGCGACCTCGTGGTGAGCCGCGCCTACGTCGCGATCGCGGCCGCGCGGCCGTCCGTCGTCGGACCGCCGCCGCTGCGCGCGATCGTGCGCCTTAACGGGACCGGCGTCGGTGCGCCGGGCGCGGCGGGGACGGCGCGGGGCACGGTCACCGCGACCGGCGGCGCGCGCCTGGTCGTGCGCCAGGCCGAGGGGACGCACACGTATCAGCCGTCCTCGGCCGTCCCGGTCTATCGGGACGGCGCGCCCAGTAACCTGGGCGCGATCCAGCCGGGCGATACCGTCACGATCACGACGAACGCCGCCGGCCAGCCCACGCGCATCGACGCCGTGTCGCTCAGGACGCCAGCGGCGGCCCCGCCAGCGGTGGCTCCGACGGCGACCACACAGGGCGCGGTCGTGCGCGGCGTCGCAGCCGTCGGGGGCGCCGCCACGGGCCTCGCCGTGCGACGGGCCAACGGCAGCCTCCGCATCTACCATCCCGCGCCGGGCGTCCCGGTCTATCGCAACGGCGTACTCAGTAGCCTGGGCGCGATCCGGCGCGACGACGCGGTCACGATCACGACGGACGCCGCCGGCCGGCCCACGCGCATCGACGCGACCTCAACGGCCACGACGGCCGCGACGACCGCGACGAGTACGACAGCCGCGGCGGGTACAGGCACGGCCGTCGTTGCTCCCTCGGGGCACGGCGCGATCGTGCATGGGATCGCGGCGGCGGCGGTGGGGGCCGCGGGCATCGCGGTCACGCAGGCCAACGGGACGCACACGTATCGTCCCGTCCCGGGGCTGCCGGTCTATCGCAATGGCGTGGTGGGCACGCTCGGAGCCATCCGGCCCACCGACGCCGTGACGGTGACGACGAACGCCGGCGGCCGGGCCACGCGCATCGCCGCAGTCTCCGCTCCCGCGACGGCGCGGCGCGGCGCGATCGTGGTTGGCGCCGCCGCTGCCGCGGCGGCGGCGGGGAGCCTCATCGTCCATACGGCGACGGGGACCCAGACGTATCATCCCGCGGCGGCGGTACCGGTGTACCGCAACGGCGCGCGAAGCAACCTCGGCGCCATCCGGCCGAGCGACACGGTCACCGTGACCACGAACGCGGCCGGCGGCGCGACGCGCATCGACGCGTCAAGCCCGCTTGTGGCGCCCCTCGCGGGCGCCGGCGCGCCGCAAGCGCGCCAGGGCGGGTTCAACCCGGCGTGGCTATGGCTCCTCCTGCCGGCCGCGCTGCTGCTGGGCGGTCTACTCCTGCTCGGCCTGCGCCGTCGCGGCGCCGCCGTCGTGCCGGAACCCGCGCCCGTCGCCATGGCGGCTCCCGTAGCGGAGGGGGACATCCGTGTCCCCGTGTACGAGGAGGAGCTGACCGTCGGCAAACGGCAGACGCGGATCGGGGACGTACGCCTGCGCAAAGAGGTCGTGACCGAGCAGCAGAGCGTCCCGGTGACGCTGCGACATGAGGAGGTCACGGTCGAGCGCGTCCCCTTCACCGGACAGGCGAGCCAAGCCGACAGCCAAAACGCCTTCCAGAGCCAAGACGTCGACATGGCGGTGATGGGCGAGCAGGCCGTGGCCGACAAGACGGTGCGCGAGGTCGAGGAGGTGCGCCTGCACAAGGACGCGACGCAAGTGCAGGAGCAGGTCACCGACACCGTGCGCAAGGAGCGCGTCGTCGTCGAGGGGGTGGAGGAGCGAGACCTATGAACGCTCCATGGCGGCGCTATGCGAGATAACGGTGATGGGGGACATGGATGGAGGCGGACGTGACGCGGCCCTATCGCGCCCTCACCTATGGGGAGCGCGCGGTCCGGCGCACCTGTCCGGCTTGTGGAGACCGCCACGCGGCGCTGATCGACGGACGCACCTGGACCCTGCAGTGCCGCCGGTGTGAACAGGTTTTCGTGCGCCCGTTCCTGTTCGGGACCCTGGAGCGGCGGGTGCGTCGAAAAGCGGAGACACTACCCTCTCAGGGTCTTCTCAGGAAAGGGTCCTAGACTGCTTGGTGTACGTGTACCCGCGCCGCACGGTGTATCGACGAGACGATGAGTATCGCCGTCGACGAGAGCGGCGACACGGACAGCGGGCTCAGCTATAAGCCTCTCCGGCGCGTACAAAAAGGGAGCGAGACGGATGACGGGACAACAATTCTACGAGGGCGCGACGGTCACTGACATGGCCGGTGAGAAGATCGGCACACTACACGCCTACGATCCCCAGGGCGGCTACATCACGGTGCAGAAGGGCTTCTTGTTCCACAAGGACCTCTACATCCCCGTCAGCGCGGTCCAGAACACCGACGCCGAGGGCAACGTGCAGTTGAGCCTGCACAAAGATGACCTGTCGGACAGCCGCTACGACAGCGCGCCCACCGGCGCGACGAGCGGCGCGATGGACGACGACAGCTACGCGCAGACCGCGACGGTGGCCGAGACCACGACTACGACCACGCGCGCGCAGGTCCAGCCCGCGCGGGCCACGGCCCAGACCATGACCGACGACACCATCAACGTCCCTGTGTTCGAGGAGGAGTTGGTCGTCGGCAAGCAACAGGAGGAAATGGGCCGCGTCCACCTGCACAAAGATGTCGTGTCCGAGCAGCAGACGGTCTCGGTGAACCTGCGCCACGAGGAGGTCACGGTCGAGCGTGTCCCCTTCACGGGGCGGACGAGCCAGGCCGACCGCCAGAACGCCTTCCAGGATCAAGACATCGAGGTGCCGGTGATGGGCGAGGAAGCCGTCGCCGGCAAGCAGGTGCGCGAGGTCGAGGAAGTGCGCCTGCACAAGCAAGCGACCGAGGAGCAGCAGCAGGTCAGCGGCACGGTGCGCAAGGAGCGCGTCATTGTGGACGGCGTGGACCAGCAGCCGTGATCGTCCCCGCCGCGGCCGGGCAGACCCTGCATGCCTCCTAAGCGCACGTCCCTCCTCACCGGCGGCCGGGGCTTGGCGGGGCTGCGCGACGCGCGGCGCGGGGGACGGAGTACGCCGGAGGAGCAGGCGCCCGCGGTCGAGGCCGGGGCGACCATCGTCGGCGACAGTGTGCTGCCCGAGGAGGGCGAGGGCGGCGCGCTCGCGCCCGTCGCCCCGCACGGGGAAGTCGTGGATGTCGAAGGGGCGGCGGATGTCGCCGCTCCTGGGG
>JAABUZ0100001422.1_pt1 | contig 45648 bp, 36 predicted proteins | sample 5562091 | NCBI WGS metagenome assembly JAABUZ01 (sample SAMN12813069, study PRJNA571459) | rock metagenome | isolation source: Antarctica rocks | place: Antarctica: Victoria Land, Linnaeus Terrace sud | collected 2015-12-21
ACCGGGATGCGCGGCGCCACCCAGGAGTGAGCGATGGCGCAGCAGTATAGTTCCTTCATGGTGCGATGCTGGCGGTTCGACGACGATCGCCGTCGCATCAAGGTCGAGCACATCCAGTCCGGGCAGGACACCCAACTCGCAACCCTCGACGCCGCGCTCGCCTGGATCGACGGGCAGTGGCGGGAGCAACCGTTGGCGCCGGACGCGGCGGAGGATGAGCCGGAGGCCGCGCGCATCCTGCCCACCGCCGACAGGGCCGCGCCACCTGACGCTGTGGACGGATAAGCCCGACCCGCGCAGTCACGCGGACAGGTACGCCTGACCCGCACAGTCACCTGGCTGGGTAGCCGAGGCCACGCGGTCGCCCGGCCAGGCGATGACGCTCCCTGCGCGTCTCTTATCCTGTCGATAACTGTATTATCCGATTGCCCAGGCATTGTATCGGATCAAGGGAGGGATGTAACATAGGATAGCGATAGCGATGCGCCACGGGGCCACCATGGAGAATCACGGCGGTTGCCTCGTGGCAGGGGCCGTCGCGGGATGTCGTCGCAGGGTCCGTGGTGGGTGCGGCGGCGCCGCCTATCGTGCCTGGCCGTCCTCGCGGCGCCGATGTCTCGTTGGCGCCCCAGATCACCTCGGACCTTCCGCGCACTGACGATGTCTCCGCCCCGCTCGGACAAGACAAGAGGAGCCCGGTCCATGCAACCTCCCGTGGCCAATAGTCCCGTCCCTACCTGGACGCTGGCGTTGGAGGTGGCGTTGCTGGGCGATTTCCACGTGGCCGTCGCCGGCCGTCCCATCGCCCCGAACGCCTGGCCGCCCCGCGCCGCCACGCTGGTCAAGCTCCTGGCCCTGGCCCCGGGCTACCGGCGGCACCGTGAGGATGTCTACGACCGGTTGTGGCCCGAGCTGGACGGTGTGGCTGCCCGCAACAATCTGCACCAGGCGCTGCACGACGCGCGCGTCGTGCTGTCCGGGACGGTGGAGCGGTCCGCGGTCCCCGCGCTGCTCGCGCTGGTCGACCCTTACGTCGCGCTAGGGCCGCGCGCGGATCTGCGGGTCGATTGCGACGCGTTCGAACAGGCGGCCCGCGCCGCGCTCAAGACGCCCCGTCGGCCGCTCCTGGAGCACGCCCTGACCCTCTATGGCGGTGACCTACTGCCGCAGGACCGCAACCTGGATTGGATCGTGACGCGGCGCGAGACGCTGCAAACTCTGTACGCGCGCACGCTGGCCACGCTGGCCGACCTCGATGAGCGCGACGGCTGCTACGAGGCGGCGACGGAGCGATGGGAGCACCTGGTCAGGCTCGACGCTGCGGATGAGCAGGCGCAACACCGCTTGATCCACCTGTACGCCCGCCTGGGACAGCGGCGCCGCTCGTTGCGCCAGTACCATCTGCTCAAGAACGCCCTGCGGGCGGAGTTGGATGTGGAGCCCGAGGCGCGTAGCGTCGCCCTCTATGAGGCCATCCTGTCCGAACACCTGGTCCCTGACCTCGCCCCGCCGCCCGCGCCGCCCGCGTCGCCGCAACGCGCCCCGTCCGCCGGCCCCGTCGCCGACGGCGGGGCCCTGTCCATGCCCTATGACGCCCCGTCCGCCCGCACGCGCTTCATTGGCCGTGAGCAGGAGCTGGCCGAGGTGCGGCGGTTGCTGGCGGCGACGCGCCTGCTGACCCTGGTCGGGCTGGCAGGCAGCGGGAAGACGCGCCTGGCCCTGCACGCCGCCGACGCCCTGCGCGACACCTACGCCGCTGGCGCGCGCGTGCTGGAGCTGGCCGCGCTGCGCGACCCGGCGCTGCTGGCCCCGACCGTCGCCGCCGCGCTGGGCCTGGCCGACCGATCCAGCAGCGGCGGCCGCTCCGCGGTCGAGGTCATGGTCGACGGGCTCACCGGGCGGGATGTCCTGCTGGTGCTCGACAACTGCGAGCATGTGCTAGCCTCGTGCGCCGCGCTGGTCGCCGTGTTACTGCGGCGTTGCCCGGACGTGCGGATCATGGCGACCAGCCGTGTTCCGCTTGGTCTGGGCGAGGAGGAGATTATCTGGCGGACGCCGGCGCTGGATGTCCCGCCGGACGGGCCGCCTCCGCCCCTGGCCCGGCTGCGGCGCCACGACGCGGTGCGCCTGTTCCTCGACCGCGCCCGGGCGCACGGGTCCGACCTGGCGCTCGATGAAACGACTGCCGCGCCCCTGGCGGCGCTTTGCCGGCGTCTCGGCGGTCTCCCGCTGGCGCTCGAGGTGGCCGCCGCCCGCGCCGGCGCCCTGTCGCCGCAGGCGATCGTCGCGGGCCTCGCCGCTGGGGCGCGCACGGTAGGGGCGCGCCAGGAGCCGGGCCAAGAGCCGGGCCAGGAGCCGCTGGGGGAGGTGCAGGACTGGAGCTATCGGCTGCTGACGCCTCCAGAGCGCGCCGTCTACCGCCGCGCGGCAGTTTTCGTGGGAAGCTGGAGCCTGGAGGATGCCGTGAGCGTTTGCGCCGGCGACGAGTGCGCCCCCGCGTCGGTCGCCGGGGCGCTGGCGCGCCTGCGGCGGTACTCCCTGCTCACCGAACCCGCCCCGGGTCGCTACGGCATGCTCGACGCGCTGCGGCTCGACGCGCTGGCGCGCCTGCGGCGTTGCGGTGAGCTCGGGCGAGTGCAGCGCCGCCATGCGTGCCACTTCCTCACCCTGGCCGAGGCGGCGCGCGACGAGTCGTACAACCGGGGTGAGGGGCAGGCGGACCAGATAGACCAGGCGGACCAGATAGACCAGGCGGACCAGGCGGACCAGACGGATCAGGCGGACCCGACAATAGGGATGGGACGTATCCGAGGCGACCTCGCTAACCTGCGCGCCGCCTTGCGTTGGGCGATCGACAGCAAAGACCTGGAGGCGGCCCTGCGCCTGGGCGGGGCACTGTGGTGGTTCTGGTCGAGCGAGGACGCGCTGGGCGAGGCGCGCCGCTGGATCGAGCGGCTGCTGGAGGTCAGCGCGGGCGCCTCCGCGCCGGTGGAGTTGGAGGGGCGGGCCACACTCCTGCACGCGGCGGGCGTGCTGGCCTACCGGCAGGGCGATGCCGAGCGGGCACAACGCGCCCACGAGGATAGCCTGGCCCTGCGGCGACAACGGGGAGACGGGAAGGGCGCGGGCATCGCCCTCAGCAACCTGGCCCTGCTGGCCCGGGATCGGGGTGACGTGGAGCGGGCCGCCGACCTCTTCGAGCGGGCACTGGACCTGTTCCGGCAGATTGACGCGCGGCGCGACCGCGCCGGGTCGCTGCACAACCTGGGCGCACTCTACCAGGAGCGTGGCCGGTACGACCGCGCCGCGCCGCTGCTCGACGAGGCCATCGCTATCTTCGCCGCGCTCCCCGACGAGCGCGGCCTGGCCCTGGCTCGCGTGACACGCGCCGCCGTGGCCAGCGAGCAGGGCCAAGCCACGCATGCGCACGCCTTGCTCCGCGCCGCCCTCGACGCGCTGCGCCGGCTCGACGAGCGGCCGGGCATGGTCGAGGCGCTGTTGGGCCTGGGGGCGTTGGCGCTGCGCGAGGGCCGCGACGACGAGGCCGCGCGGTGCTACGAGGAGGTCCTGTCCCTTGGCGCCGGGAGCGATGACGCTGGCGCCACCGCCTCGGCGTGGGCCGCGCTGGGGCGCCTGGCCCTGCGCGCGGGCGATCTGGCCCGCGCGGGCGATCTGGCCCGCGCCAGCCTGGCCGAACACCGCCGGCTGGCCTATCCTCCGGGTATAGCGGCCGCGCTGGCTGTGCTGGCCGGCGTGGCCCGGGCGCAGGGCGACGAGGACGAGGCGTGGGGCCGCTACCGCGAGGCGCTGGCGTTCTCCCAGCGCGGCACGGGCGCCCAGGACCCTCTGGACCCTCTGGTCTGCGCCGAGTGCCTGGACGTCCTGGGCGTGCTGCTGGCGCGACACGGGCGCGCCAGGGATGCTGCTCGCCTGCTGGGCATGACAACCGGGGTTGCTCCCGCCGGCCTCCTGCCGCTCGACGAGGCCGCGCGCGGCGCCCACCGGCACGCCGTCGCGGCCCTGCGCGATAAGCTGGGAGCCGACGGCTTTGCGATGGCCTGGAACGCCGGGCGGGCGCTCGACGCGCCGGCCGCCGTGGCCGCGGCGCTCGCGTTGCCGGCCCTTGCCGTCGCGCCCACGGTCACGGCCACGGTCACGACCACGGGGTACCCCTCTGCGCTGACCGACCGCGAGTATCAGATTGCCCGTCTGGTCGCCGCCGACGAGAGCAACCGCCGCATTGCCGCGCGTTTGGGCCTCGCTGAGCGGACCGTGGCCAAACACGTCGAGCGCATCTTCCGCAAGCTGGAGATCGGTTCACGCGCCCACCTTGCCGCCCGGCTTGCCCACCGCGGCGACGAGGACCCGAGGTCGGATCAGGCCTACGCGCTAACGGCCGTCATAGCCCTGCCAGGCCGTTAGGACGCGCCATGGGCGCGGGCGCCCCGCAACGGTCTGGCAGCTACTTACTGTTCCCGCGACACGATCGGCCGCGCGACGAGCCATCCTATCAGCGCCAGCAGCCGCAATGGGAGGCGCAGCACATGGCCGGCCAGGCCAAGGACCGAGCCCATGGCCTGCCCGGCCGAGCCCATGGCCTGCCCCGCCGCGGCGACCTGCGCGCCGCGCGGGACCGGCACGGGGCCAACCTTGCGCCTGCGCGGCGGCCGCGGCGCGGACTGGCGCTGATACTCCTCGGCCAGGGTGCGCGCCACGTCGTAGGGCAATGGCTTGAGGCCCAGGGCCACGGAGTTGACCTGCGCGCCGATGACCGTGATCAGGCAGAAGAACCACAGCCACGTGAGCAGCACCAGGGCCGAGGCCGCGATGGCACCGTACTGCGCGTTGCCGCCCAGGAACGTCTTGAAGTAGAGGGGAAAGAGCAACTGCAGCAGGGCGAAGAGCACTGCCGCCACCAGCGCGCCGCGCCAGGCGTCGCGGAACGGCACGTCGGTGTTGGGCACCACGCGGTAGATGATCAGGAAGAGCACCCACAGGATGCCGAGCGAGACCAGCGGGCCGACGAAGCTGAGCAGGTAGGCCAGCGGCTGCGGCAGCACCGACCCGAACGCCGCCGAGCCCGCCGTGACCAGGCTGGCGGCGACCAGCGAGAGCGGCAACAGCAACGCCAGGATGATGACCATGCCCATGCCCATCACGCGCTGGGGCAGGAAGTCGCGGTCTTTGACCCGGAAGATGATGCTAAAGGCGTTCTCCATGTTGGTGAACAGGTTGGACCCGGTGAACAAGAGGCTCAGCAGCGAGACGATGGCCAGTATCCCGGTAGATTTGTGCAACCCTTTGAGCAGGTCTTTCACGTTGATAACTTGCGCAAAGTTCGAGGGCAACGCATTATTGATGTCGGTGACGACGGTATTGAAACTCTGCGGCGAGAGGATGCCCAGCACGAAGCCCGCGATGGTCAGGACGCCGAGCAACAAGGGGAAGATGGTCGTGACCATGCTGTAGGTCAGCATGCTCACCAGATTCATCGACCAGTCGTTGCCAAACTTCTGCACGAACGTCTTAACTCCGTTCACGGTGTCCTCCCTCCTCGATTATTAGTCGGTGGTTACTCCGGCCACGACGGTGGTTGGGCGGCGGCAACGCCGGTAACCTGCACCGTAAACTCGCGCGGGCGCGGGTGATCAAGCTCGACCAACAGCAGACGCTGCCAGCGCCCCAGCGCCAGCTCGCCGTCGCGCACCAGCAACGACACGCCCGTCCCCAGCACGGTCTGCTGGCAGTGGCTGTGCCCGTTGGCGCACTCGTCGACGCCGCATACGTTGACGGTGCGGATATCCATGTCGTTGTGACGGTAGGTCTCGTCCTCGCCGGCGAAGCGGCGCAGGCGGTCGGCCAGATCGGCCAGCAGCAGGGGCTCGTTCTCCTGCACGATGAGGCCACAGGTCGTATGCGCCGTGACCGCCAGGAGCTGCCCCTGCCGCACGCCGGAGCGGCGGACGACCGCGCACGCCGCGTCTGTCACGTCAAAGAAAGCGGGCGCCCTGCCCCGCGTATGCACGGCGAAGCTCTCGCCGTATGAGACGGTCACTCCCACGGCGCTATGGATTGCCACCGGCGCCATGTCGAGTGAGGGTGCTACCTTGCCAGGATCGGTATCGCGGGGCGCGCGCATCGTCGACGCTTCTACGGCCATCAAAGGCCCTCCTTCTCCAGGCTGGCATATCCGCGTCCTCGCTCGAATCGAGGGCGGGCGTCGGCACGGCGCGCGGTGGTGGCTGCCGGCGCGCCGTCCCGTCGCGGGTACCAACGGCGCGCTACGATGAGGCGCGCCGGGGTACCAGACGCTCTGGCCTGCTACTTTCCTCTCAAGATACCTGTTCTGCCCGCACGCGGGGAATCCCCCGATCGTCCGAGTCGGGCCATATCGGACCATGTTAAGTATAGACGCGATGCAGGGCAGGCGCTACACTGGGTCTTGTTTGGGATGCGCCCCGGCCTATTGGCATCATAAAGGAGTTGTTGTGAGACTGTCGAGATCGGCCTGCGGGGCGCCAGCCCCATCAAGGGGCGCCACCAAGCCCGGACACACGGCGCGTTCGACCTGTGTGAGCGGGAATCCGCGTCGCGACGCTGTTGCCGCGCCATGGCTCGCACTATTCCTGCTTTTCCCCGGCTCACTGGTGGCGCCGGTGGCGCCGCCCCTACCCCTGGTTATTCCCGTGGCTGCACGGCTCACGGCGTCGCCCGCTATAACGCCGCTGAACGGTATGGCATCACAGGGAGAGCGTGAGCGACGCACGCACCCGGCCCCATCTCCGCGACGGGCAGGGACAACGCCTCGCGCGCTCGCGGCCCGCGCGGGCGGGCGGCCCGCGCTGGCGGTGGGCCACGTGGCAGGCGGTCCGCCCGCGCTCCCCGTCGCCCGGACCGCGTCCTCGCTGCTGACCGGCGGGTGGCGTCGCGTGAGCCTGGGCGGCCCTCCCGCGTCGACCGGCGCCGCGTTGGCCTGGGACAGTGCCGGCGGGTTGTTGTACCTCTTCGGCGGGCGCTCTGCGGCCGGCGAGGAGGGCGGCCTGTGGAGTTATCGTCCGGCGCTCGCCGGCGCGCAGGCCGCGCCCGCGGGCTGGACCCCTCTCCCCGCGCGTGGACCCGCGCCGGAGGCCCGTGCTGGCGCCAGCCTTGTGTGGGACGACGCCGACGGCGCCATGCTGCTGTTCGATGGCGCGGCGCATGCACGCGAGCTCGATAGCCTGTGGTCCTATAAGCCCGCGCATGGCCGCGCGCGGGCCGCGTGGACCGATCTGACCACGCCGGCCGACCCGTTGCACCGGGCCGGCCACAGCGCGGTGTGGGACGCGCGCGACAGGGTGATGCTCGTGTTCGGGGGGGCGTCGGGCGGCGCGCTGCTCGGCGACACCTGGGCCTACAAGCCGGCCAGGGGCGCGCTCACGCCCGGCGCGTGGACGCGCCTGATCACCGCCGGCGCCCCCGCGCCGCGCCGGGGCGCCACCGCCGTCTGGGACGACGCCGACAACGCGCTGCTGTTGCTCGGCGGCCAGGGTGAGGCGGGCGGGCAGGGCCTGTTGAGCGATCTCTGGGCGTTCCGCCTGTCCAGGGGCGGCCGGAGCGGGACGTGGACGCGTCTGTCCTCGACCACGCCGCTGGGTCCCCGCGCGGGCGCCGCTGCCGTGTGGGATAGCGCCGGCCGCCGCATGGTCGTCTTCGGCGGACAGGTGTTGCCGCCGGCCACCCCTACCCCTATCGTCCCTCCCACGCCCACCCGCGCCATCACCACGACCGCGACCGTCACCGAGACCGTGACCACCACTGCTCCAGCCCCGACACGCACCCCCTCGGCCACGCCGACCGCAACGCCCACGAATACGAGCACGACGACGTCGCTCCCCACGCCAACAGGCACGAGCACGCCTACCAACACAAGGACGGCCACGAGCACGTCTACCCCTACCAACACAAGGACGGCCACGAGCACGCCCAGCCAGACCCCGACGGCCACCGCGACGAGCACGGCCACGAACACGGATACAGCCACGAGCACGGCGACTCAAACGTCGACGGCTACGCCGACCGCGACCACGACGATGGGACCAACGTCGACCGCGACCGCGATCTTGACCGTGCTGGCCGGCCGCGCAACCTCCGGCGGAACAGTGTCCGTGCAGGCACAGGCGACATCATCGCTGGAGCCACGTTCTCTCACCACGCCGTTGCGTCGGAACGACCTGCTGGTGGCCGCGCAGGGACAGACGGCCTACGCCGACGACCTGTGGGCCTACACCCCATCCATCCCGTCGGGCCCGGTCCGCCCCGGTGACCGGGGCGGGGTTGGGACCTGGCGCCTGCTCGGCTCCGGCGGGCCGGCCGCGCGGGCGGCGGGCGCGGTCTACGACGGGCGCGACCACTCGTTGCTGCTCTGCGCCGGTCAGAGCATCGCGTTGCTGGGCGACGTCTGGTCGTACCGCCTGGGCGCCCCGTCACGCGGGGAGGGCGCGGGCTGGCGCCTCGGCGACGCGGGCCGCCCGCAGGCGCGCAACGGCCAGGCGGCCGCATGGGACGCGCGCGACGGCGTGCTCTTCATGTTCGGCGGCTATAGCGCCGGCGGCTACCTCGACGATCTCTGGGCCTACCGGTCAACCCGTGGCGCCAACGGCCACTGGACCTTGATCGCCTTGCCGCGTCGTCCCGCCGCCCGCACCGAGGCCAGCCTCGTCTGGGACGGCGCCGACAGCGTGCTGTTGCTGTTCGGTGGCGCCAACGGCCGTGGCCCCCTGCGCGACCTGTGGGCCTACGCCCCCACAGGCGATGGGACCGGTCCCGGACACTGGACGGCGCTCGCGACGACGCTTGTCCCCCCGGCCCGGCGTCTGCACACAGCGGTGTGGGACGACCGTGACCGCGTCATGCTGCTCGTCGGCGGCGAGGCGGGCACGGTGGTCTGGCCCGACCTGTGGGCCTTCCGCCCCACCGATCTGAGAGCCGGTCGCGGCGTCTGGAGCCTGCTGGGCAACCCCACGCCGCTGCCCGCGCGCTTCGCCCACGCCGCGGTGTGGGACAGCACGCATGGCCAACTGCTCGTCTTCGCTGGCTTGAGCGCGGCGGCCAGCCTGCGCGACGACCTGTGGGCCTACCATCCCGACCGTCCTGGCCGGGGCGGCTTGGCGGGGCGATGGATACCGCTCGGCAACGCCCGGACGCCCGACGGACGGGCGCGCCCTGCCGCGGCCTGGGACACCGGCGACGCGGCGCTGCTCCTCTTCGGCGGCTCGGGGCTGCAGGGCGCGCACGCCGACACCTACGCCTACCGCCCCGTCGGCGGCTGGACGACGTTACACCCTCGCGGAGGGACGCCGGCGCCGCGCTCCGGCGCCTCGGCCGTCTACGACACCGTCCGCCACGGCCTGCTGCTCTTCGGCGGCGGCGACACGACGGTCTACGACGACCTGTGGGAGCTGCGATAGGCGCCCTTATTTTGGTTGGATGTTGTCCCAAAGCCCTTCGATAGGGTTAAGTGGGCATGGGTAAAGGTCAGGAGTCGTTTAGTCGCTCGGCAAGGTTGAAACTTGCGGGCCAGTCGCGGCGAGCATCGATGACCCACACGATTTCTACCGCGTCACGCACGCGGTAAATGATGATGTAGGGCAGGCCAGGGACAACGCGCTCCCGTGTGTCGAGCACAACGCCAGCGCGACCAAGGCCTGGATTCTGTCCCAGGGATTGTGCAGCGCGCCGGATGCGCTGCGCGACCTCTTTCGCTGTGGCAGGGCGATCCTTCGCAATCCAGCGCCCAATCTCCCGCACGTCGGCGCGGGCGGCGGCCAGCCAGCGAACCCGCATTAGTTCGCGGCGCGGGTCGACATCTCTCCCGCGTCGTCAGGCTCCAGGCCGAACTCGGCCCAGAGCTCGTCCATCTCCGCATCGGTGGCGAAGTCGCCCGCGTCGGCCAGGCGTAGCCGGTCCTCAATCGTGGTGATCTGCCAGCGTTGGGTGTCGATGAAGCGCGTGAGGGCTTCATGCACAAGGGTGTTACGGTTCCGGCCCGTCGAGCGGGCCAGCGCCTCCAGGTCACGCCGCACCGTTTGCGGGATGCGCGCCGTGATCGTCGTGGTCTGTTCTGCTGATACGGTCATTGCTGCCCCTCCTGTGTACAATGGAACAAGGCGAGTACACATCCATGATACCAGTTAGCCTCCTTACGTAGTTATTGTCAAATGGCTGTTTTACGGCAGCTTTTGTATTAGGCAAAGACATGTTGCACATGAGCTAGAGCGCGTGGGCCTCACGTCTATCCGCGGGGCATACATGCCGCGTTCAGCAGTCCCTGCGGCTGGCATGTAGACGGGCGGGTAGCTGTGCAACATGTCGTTGCCCAATACATTTTACGGCAGCTTTCGTTGTCCGACCCCATCCTCCGTCAAGGCGTCGTCGATGGCCTGCTCCAACGGGAGCGCCCGTCCGGTCGCCCACGCCGTGGCGAAGGTATCCTCACCCAGGTGAGCGCGCAGGGAGGCCACGGTGCGGTCGTACAAGGATTGTTCCCACGCGCCCATGGGCACGGGGTAGGGCTTGTTCAGCTTGCTGGCGGCGCCCAGCACCCGCGCCGCGCGTTCCGCCTGCTCCAGGGTGTCAAGAGCCCGCGCCACGCCAAACAGATTGGAAAACATGCCCATCCGTCGGAACCACCCACGAAAGTGTTCGCGGGCGAGTTGTAGCCCTTCCCGATGCAGCGCCAGCGCGCGCCCATGATCCCCCTGCATGGACACGGCGCTGCCGAGAAAATACAGCGCGAAGACGATGTTGACCTCGTTGCCCAGCGCGTGCAGCTCCGCGATGCTCTCCTCCGCCAGGGCGGCCGCGCGCACGTCGTCGCCCTGCGAGAGTGCCAGCCAGGCATCGCCGGTCAAAATAAACGCGGCGCCCTCCCCGTTGCCCAGCTCACGGTGCAGCATTTCGCTTTCCCGGTAACACGTGGCCGCCTGCTCATCGTCGCCCAGCCAGCCCAGCGCGTCGCCCAGGTACATCAGCCATAGGGCCGTGCGCTCGCGGGCGCCCATCTGACGGCTCAGCGCCAGCGCCGCCGTGAGCGGTTCTATCACCCCCGCGCCGTCGCCCCGTGCGTACGCGACGACACCCAGGCAAAAGAGCGCCTGCGCGATGCCCAGCCGGTCGTTCAGGTCACGCGCCAGCCGCAACCCTTCCTCGTACCGCCTCATCGCCCGCGGGTACCTCTCCTGATCCATGGCCACATCGCCGAGATTCAGGAGCGTCCGCGCCATGCCCCACGCGTCGCCCAGTGGCCGGCGCAGGGTCAGACTCTCTTCGTAGAGCGCGGTCGCGCGCTCCAGATTGGTATCCCGCTGCGCGATGCCGGCGAACTTGTCCCGGTTGTGCGCGGCGCCACCCAGCCCATCGAGGGCGTTTGCTCGGCCCCAGGTATCGTCCAGGCCCTCCCAGAGGGACAGGCTTTGCCGGAACCACGCGTCGGCGCGCGCCGCGTCGCCCCGTTGCAGCGCGACCGATCCCAGTCCGTACAGGGCCAGTGCCGTCGTGCGCTCGTCACCGATCTCACGCGCGAGGGCCATCGCTTCCTCGAAGCGCGCGGTCGCGGCGTCGTGGTCCCCTTGTAGATGCGCCAGGCGACCGGCCACGGCGAGCACGCGGGCGTACAACGCTGGCGGCGCGCCCGTCCGGGCTATTGCTTCCTCCAGCCAGCGTCGCCCCTCGCTCAACGGCGCCCGGATCTCCCAGAAACGCCACAGGGCCGTGGCCACGCGCAACGCTCCATCGGCCCATGCCGCGACGGATTGATCGTCGGGGGCCGTGAACCTGTCCGGCGCGCCGTGCGGCAGCTCCACCTCGGCGCCACGGCGACGGTCCAGCACCGCGCGCAGGTTGTCGCGCTCCGCCTCCAATCGCTCCAGCCACGCGATCTGCGCCGCCCCGCGCAGGGCCGGTTCGGCCTCCTCCGCCAGCCGGACGTACCAATCACGATGGCGCTCACGTACCAGCTCCGCCTCTCCGCTCGCCGTCACATGCTGCTGGCCATACTGGCGCACCGTCTCCAGCAACCGGTAGCGGGCGCGGCCGTTGCGCTCCTCCATCTGCGCCAGCGACTTGTTGACCAGCGCGGTCAGCAGGTCCAGCACGTCCTCCTGCGCGACCACGCCCCCGGTGCAGACCGCTTCAGCCGCCTGCAACGTCCACCCCCCGGCGAACACGGACAGCCGCCGCAAGAGCACGCGCTCCGGCTCCTCGAGCAGGTCGTAGCTCCAGTCCAGCGTCGCCTGCATGGCCTGGTGGCGCGGCAGCGCGTCGCGAGGTCCGCCGGTCAGGATGCGCAAGCAGTCGTCCAGCCCCGCCGCGATGTCGTCCACCGCCAGGACACCCACGCGCGCCGCCGCTAGCTCGAGGGCCAGAGCGATACCATCGAGCCGCAGGCAGATGGCCATGACTCCATCCTCGTTCCGGGGCGTCAGGGCGAAATCCGGTTGCCGCGCCCGCGCCCGCTCCACGAACAGGCCGATGGCGTCGAAGGCCAGCAGGTCGTCGGAGGACGGCCGGCGAGCGACATCCGGCAGGGCGAGCGAGGGCACGCGGTAGATCGTCTCGGCCGGCGCCTCAAGCGGCGCCCGGCTCGTTGTCAGAACGCGCAACTGGGGACACGCCGCCAGCAGCACGGTGACCAACTCCGCGCAGGCAGCGGCCAGATGCTCGCAGTTATCCAGGACCAGCAGCAGGCGCGTGGGTGTGAGGTAGGTGGTGAGCGTGACCAGGATGGGCTGACCGGGCTCCTCGCGCAGCCCCAGCGCCTCGGCCACGGCTTGCGGGACGAGGCTGGGGTCGGCTAACTCCGCCAGCTCCACCAGCCACACGCCATCGGGGTAGTCCGCACCCACCTCGCCGGCCACGGCCAGCGCCAGGCGGGTCTTGCCGCAGCCGCCGGCCCCCGTTAGCGTCAGCAACCGGGCGGCGTGCAGCAGCCGTCGCACTTCGACCTGCTCCCGTACCCGCCCCACGAAGCTCGTCAGTGTGGCCCGTGCAGCCGCGCGCCGCGCCCCGAGCAACGCGGGGACGTGTGCCGGCGCGGTCGCCGACTCCTGTCCGTTTGGCCGCGTCGCCGGTCCAATTGGCGCGGTCAACAGACTCCTCGTCCGCGCCTTGAGCTCGTCGGCCTCGTCCGGGATCAGGTCCCTTGTCCTGACCAGTTCGTCGAAGCGTTTCATCAACGCGCGGGCCAGGCGTGCCCTGATACTGCGCTGTGGTCCGCGTCCGGGGCCGCGTTTGGCGCGAACCACACCGTTCACGATATGGCTGATCGTATAGGTCGACACGCCGGACGCGGCGGCCAGTTCGTGATGGTACCACTCGGCCCGCTTGAGGAGATACGCCAGCTGGTCTCCGAGGGTTGTCGGCTCACCGCTGTCCATTCCATCCATGGCCTGCCTCCGTACGCAGCACACCATCCCTACCCATCTGATCATGTTATACGTGATGACGGGCCGCATCAGAGAGCTTTAGCTGCGTGGTGGGGATGTAGCCGTGCATTTGTCCGTATTGTACGATCCGCCGGTACCCCACATGTGCTTTAATAGAGTCGCGCGGCCCGTACGTAAGAGGGCTAGGAATGGGCGAGGGAGTCGAGCTGGCGTGGAAGGCCGCGTCAGGGTCGGCGGAAGCTCTATCCATTATGCGTCTAATGTGATATGCTACACCCCAACTAGACAACGGCGGGGTAGGCAATGACCGCGAAGGGGATGAGCAGGTGGATAGATTGAGACGACAAGGGAATGGCGCTTCACTCGGACGGCGCTGGCCCCGGGCGCTCCTATTGGTACTGCTGTTCGTCCTGGCATTGCCAGTTGCGGCGACCACGACAGTCTCGATGACTCAGTCGGTGCAGCATCCTGCATTGTTGCCTCATCCTGGTCTCGTCAAGGTAGACCACACGGCACGTCTGCGCGCACAGTTTGCCCAACTCCCGCTCCGGTTCGAGATCAATAACGGCCAGTCCTCCAGCGCGGTCAGATTCCTGGCGCGGGGAAGCGGGTACACGCTGTTCCTGACCGCGACCGACGCGGTTCTGAGCCTCGCCACCGCTCAGACGCCGCGAGGAAATCGCCGCCCGATGCCCCATATAACGACGAGCGCAGTAGGTCGAGGCGTGGCCGCGCGCATGGGTCTCCCCAATTCCATGCTCCCGCGCGCGCTCCAGCAGCCACAACAGGTGATCCAGAGTGTGCTGCGCCTGCATCTGGCCGGCGCCAACCCTCACCCGCAGGTCGTCGGGCTCGACCGGCTGCCGGGTGTGAGCAACTATTTCATCGGCCGCGACCCGCGGCGCTGGCGCACCAACGTCCCCGCCTACGCGCGGGTGGCCTACCGCAATATCTATCCGGGCGTCGATCTGGTCTACTATGGAAATCAGGGGCGTCTAGATACGATTTTGTCGTGGCGCCCGGGGCATCTCTTCACTCAATCCGACTGGCGTTCGCTGGGGCAAAGCAGATTCACTTTGACCGGCAGGGTACCCTGACTCTCGCTCTGCCGCACGCCGACCTCCGTCAGGCCGAACCGCTTGTCTATCAGGAGGAACGGGGCAGCAAGCAATCGATCCCTGGTCGCTATGTACAGGGACAGGGAGGAACGATCGGGTTCCAGGTAGGGATGTATAATCGTCATAAGCCGCTCGTCATAGATCCCATGCTGACCTATTCTACTTACCTTGCAGGCGAAGCCATGGACCAAGCCACTGGCATCGCGGTGGACGGGACGGGCAACGCCTACGTCACAGGTGGTACCTATTCAACTGACTTCCCGACTACGTCGGGCGCCTTCTCCACGACCCTCAGCGGCTACAGCGATGCCTTCGTGAGCAAGCTCAACGCGACGGGGAGTGGGCTGCTTTACTCCACCTACCTCGGGGGCACCTATTCCTATGGCGCCGGCATCGCGGTGGATGGGGCGGACAACGCCTACGTCACGGGCTTCACCGACGCGTCCGACTTCCCGACTACGCCGGGCGCCTTCTCCACGACCCACAGCGGCGGCTCCGAGTATGCCTTCGAGGATGTCTTCGTCAGCAAGCTCAACGCGACGGGGAGTGGGCTGCTCTACTCCACCTATCTCGGGAGCAGCATTGGCAGCTTTGGCAACGGCGGTGCTGAGAGCCTTGGCATCGCGGTGGATGGAGCGGGTAACGCGTACGTCACGGGCTCCACTACCTCTCCCAACTTCCCGACCACCCCGGACGCTTTCTCCACGGCCTTGAGCGGCTACGGCGATCCCGATGCCTTCGTGAGTAAGCTCAACGCGACAGGGAGCGGGTTGCTCTACTCCACCTACCTCGGGGGCAGTTCGCGTGACCATGGCGTCGGCATTGCGGTGGATGGGGCGGGCAACGCCTACGTCACAGGCGTGACCAACTCCCCTGACTTCCCAACTACGCGGGGTGCCTTCTCCAGGACCTTCAGCGGCTACGACGACGCCTTCGTGGCCAAGCTATCCATACCGAGCACGGCGTCACCCCGCGTCATTGTGCTCGTCCATGGGATAAACGGCGATACGCAGGCCATCACCAGTGGTACCCCCCACGCCGGTGACGGCTCGGATTACACACAGCTCTTGCCTGAACTCCAGAAAGCGTACCCCGGTAACGTCTTCGTGTTCAGCTATTTCCAAGATCGTGGGAATGCAACTAGTGGCGGAGCGAAGCCGCCCTGTGGTCCGTTGGTGACACCGGAGGCTGGAACAACTATTCCCATCTTTTATCCGAACAGCGTGAACGACAACGTCTGTGATAGTCAAAGCGACCTCGGACTCAATGCCTACAAGCTGGACAGCGACCTCCAAACGATTCGAGCGACTCATAGCGGGCCCATCACCATCATCGCGCACTCCATAGGTGGCGCGATCACGCGCGGGTGGCTCGCGCTGGCCCGCCGCAACATCAACGCGTGTGACGCCCAGGGGCAGCAGTCGGTGGATGGGTGTAATGCCGCGTCCACACATGGCGTGGACGAAGTGGTGTTCTTTCAGGGAGCGCAGCAAGGATCGTTCGAAGCGGGTGCAGGCCAATCTGTCGCTACGTGCGCCAGCGGGCAGGGCGTAGGTGCCTGGGGATGCGACGTTTTGAAAGCGGTAATCGATAAAGTGGCATCGCTACGTCAATTTAATCCCGATCGACCGGCAACGCAGGAATTGGCGCCGCAGTCGTCCTGGTACGCCAATATCAATGCTATAGGCTTACCGCACAAGGCCATAGGCTTACCGCAGAGCATCCAATATTACAACTTCTATAGCGACATTCAGGTGCGCCAGGGTCTAGCGATCCTCCAGGCCTCCTGGTACACGCCCTATATGAGCCTTGGCGATCTTGTCATGTTGCCAGGATCGGACAATCCGCAGGATGCGCCGACGGACGGTGCGGACGGTGGCGCTGTGTTCAACCCTGACCCATTGACTTACAGCCTCCAACATCAGCCCTACGAGTGGCCGATGAGCGAGCAAATCACAGAGCATGACACAGGGCTACTCGGCGCGGGGATTCTGGCTGGCGCGGCTTTCCTTAGCCCGTATAGCCATTTCAATATGAGCACGCACATGTATCAGGTCAATGTCAACGACTGCCGCACGGGCTACGTGCTATCGGTCGATCAGGAGATACTGAAGGTCATCAATGATGTGAGCTATTGCCACGCCGCGGCCCCGGGCGGTATGCCCGCAGCTCCCAGCGTGCGCGCGCAGGTGATCGCGCCCTCGGCCGCCTCGCCCCGCAGCACTCCTGATAGGAGTGGCGCCGCGCAAGGTAGTGCTTGCTTCAACAGTGATACCACTACCCCATCTAATTGGGTGAGCGCGATGCGCCAACGCGCCGCGGCAGGGACGCCTCTCCCCACGCAGGCGGATTACACGGTGTTCCGTGATCCGTGCAGCGCGACTGTCATCGCGGTGGCGCTGCCGGGCAACGCCGCAGGCCTGCCCGTCGGTTCATTCGACCTGTCCATTGCCGGCGTCGGAACATACCAGGGTGTCATGCCTATCAGACAACTCGATAGTCGTTTTGACGTGTTAATCGGGCGAGTACCGGCGACGTTCCAGCCGACGGACGGTGGTCCAGCAGCCCAGGTCACCCTAACTATGGGCGGCGCCGTCGATACCAACGCGCTCCAAGCTATCTTCGTAGGCTCCATCGCCATGCCCGGAGGCGCCATTCCCTTCCGCCTCCGGGCTGAACCCCCGTCCACCGCACTGGCGACACAGACGGCGACGCAATCGCTGGCGCTCCTGCAGCAGGGGAAATGGACGACCCTGTACCCGTTGCTCGCCGATGATACGCGCCGTTTGTTCACAGCCCAGCAGTTCTCGCAGCTCATGACGACGGCGCAAGGACAGAGTAGCCCCATCGTTTCTTTGGCGCCAGCGGGGGCGGGGACATCGGGGGTCACACCTAGTGGCTACCCGTACTATTTACAGCCATATAGCGAACAAATCCAAGGTGCAAATGGCACCCTCTCGACAGCGACCGGCACGCTCCAACTCATCGACGATGACGGGACGTGGCGCTTGTGGTCGACGGTGCCGGCGACGGGCGGCGCCATAACCTCACCTTAGCGTACCGTGCGCTAGGGACAACCTTGACAGGGGGCCGCTACATCGTGCAGATTAGGCGGGTAGGGATACCAATATGGCGCCGGGCCAGCGGGAAGGTGCGAAGTGCCGCGTGACGGATGGGGACGGCGACGTGTGGGCGAGGCAGCGCGCATGCAGCCGGGTGGGGCTGGCGCGCCGGTGATGATGGGCGCGCGCCGGATAGACGCGTGGTCGCGTGGGGGGTACGCTATGCGCGTGAGCGGCTTGCCGCGCCGCTTGGCTGGTGCCCTCGCCCTCCTGCTTACCCTAACCGTAGGTCTGGTGCCCCCCCTCGCCGCCGCACCGGCGGTGAGCCTGGCGGCTGGGGGCATCACGTACTACGTTTCAACCTACTCGGGCAGCGACAGCAACAGTTGTATCTCCAGGGTCACCGCTTGCAAGACGATTCAGACCGCTATTGGCAAGGCGAGCGCCGGCGACGTGATCGACGTCGCCAGCGGTGCCTACTCCGAAACGCTGACGATGACGCGGAGCCTGACCATCACGGGCGGGGACACAACGGCCGGCTTCGGCGATCCAACGATGACGACGACAACCGTGGACGCCGCGGGATTGATGGGCAGCGTCATCACCATTGCCAACACCGTCTCTACAGACGCGAGCGCCGTACAGGTGCGGCTGACGAGCCTGACCATCCAGGACGGGCAGGCCAGCGACGGCGGAGGAATCGCTGCGTTGACGAGCACGCTGACGCTCTCGGACACGACAGTGCAAAACAATATGGCGAGCGATAACGGGGGTGGGCTGTACGTCCAGGGGGGCGACGCGACGATCACCGACAGCGCCTTCAGCGGCAACAGCGCGCCCAACGGCTTCGGCGGCGGCCTCTACGCGGGGGGCGACGCGACGGTCACCGGCAGCACCTTCAGCGGCAACAGCGCGACCTATGGCGGTGGTGGCCTCGATACAGGGGGCACGGTGACCGTGAGCGGCAGCGCCATTGTGAGCAACACCGCTCTCAGCGGCGAGGGAGGCGGTATCGCGGCGCAAACGGTGACGCTGATCGACAGCCAGGCTCTGAGCAATACCGCAATGGCTGACGGGGGGGCTGTCTACGCCGATGGCGCGGCAAACGTGGTCACCAGTACTCTGGCCGGCAACAGCGCAGGCGGCCAGGGCGGGGCCCTCGTGGTCGGCGCGAACGCGACCGGTACCGGTGTGGGGGTGACGAGCGTGCGGGATAGCACGCTTTCCGACAACCACGCGGGCAGCGGGGGCGGCATCGCCACGATATCCGGCGCCGTGACCCTGACCGAAAGCACTCTCTCCAACAACACGGCCGCGACGATCGGCGGTGGCATCGCCAACACCAGCACCCTCACCCTGACCAACGCAACCGTAGTGAGCAACACCGCCGGGTTCGGGGGCGGCGGCTTAGACACCACGGGAGGGGTGAGCGTGACGCTCGTCGGCAGCCTCCTAGCCGGCAACACGGCTGGTGGCAGCGGCGGTGACTCCGACTGCGCGGGCGCGATTGCCTCGGGTGGCTACAATGCTCTGGGCAGCGGCGAGGGCTGTACCGGTCTAAGTCCTATGGACGTCATCAGCGCCAACGCGCGGCTGCTCAGGCCGCTTACCGACAACGGTGGCGCTACCCGCACGCTCGCGCCGCTGCCGGGCAACCCGGCCATCGACCTGGCTCCGCCTGACACTTGCCGCGCGCCTTCCGACCAGCGTGGCGTACCCCGGCCACAGGGGGCGGGCTGCGACGCCGGGGCCGTCGAGGTGGTCAGCCCGACGGTCACCAATAACGGCCCGGTCCCGCCGCATGCGAGCGCGACGATCACTGTGACCGGGGTGACGGTAGGCGCCCCCCAGGCGCTCCGATTCGTGTTCGATTGCGGCGCGGGGGCGGGGCCCAGCGCGGAGCAGGACAGTGCTACGACGACATGCACCTACTCTATGGCAGGGACGTACACGGTCACGGCGACCGTGGTACTCTCGGGTAGCACTGGCTTACCCGACGTGGCGGGGCTGGGCATAACGACGGTTGTCGTGCTCGACCAGCAAGGGACGCAGGCGGGCCAGACGGCCACGGCGACGACCGCCACCGCGACGGGTACAGCCAACGCCAATAGTACGGCGACGGCTGCGGCGCAGCAAACTGGCACGGCGACGGCCACGATCGGTGCTGCACAAAGTACCGCCACGACCTTGGCGGGGCGGACTGCGACAGCGCTGGTTGCCGCCACCGCGACGGCGACCGTCGCGGCCGGTCAGACCGCGACGACTAGCGCCAGCCAAACGACTGCGGCGCAGCAGACCGCGGCCACACGGCCCATCGCTACCGCGATGACTACGGCGCTACCCGCACAAACCACGACTGCCAGCCCGACTATGAGCCCGCCGGCGTCGCCCACCGTGCAGCCGTCCGCGACCGACACACCACAGCCGTCCGCGACCGACACACCACAGCCGTCGTCCGCGACCGGCGCCGCGACGACGGTGGCGACCGATATACCTACAGCCACAGCGACCACTACGACCACCAGCACGGCGTCCACGGTGACGGCCACCGCGATTCGTGGCGCCGCTACCGCCACCGCCACCGCCATGGCCACGACGACCACCGGCACGACGAGTGCTACGCCAACGGGAACAAGTACGGCGACAAGTACTGGCACTGCACAGGCGACAGATACAGCTACGTCCACAGTCATGGCTACAGCTTCGAGTTCGCCGATTGCGACGAGCACCGGGACCAGCGTCACAACCATACCGGGCACGAGCACAATGGCGGCAACACCGCCGGATACGTCGACATCGACGCCAACCGCCACGCAAACGAACACCACCACGAATACGCCGTCGTCGTCGACCCCATCAGCGCTCCCCACCACGGTGTCGACTGAGGCTTCGACCACTACCACAGCGCCGACGACCACGCCGTATCCCACCGCCGCTATCCCGCCACTGCCGGGAACGTCAACGCCGCAGCCAACCAGCCCTGGTTGCGCGGTGTCCTTCGTGCAGGTACGGGCGCAGCCACATCCCCTCTCGCGCCCCGCTCTGGCAGTGAATGGCCTGCGCAACGTCTCTCAGGAAGGCTCGCGCGCGACCTCACACACATCTCTATTCTTCTCCGACGGGCGTCTGGTTGGTTTCTACTCCAGCACGTCCTATCAGTCGTTAGCCTGTGGCCGCTACACGCTCATCGATGTGCGTGGCGTGATCGCTTCAGGCGCGACCAATCTTCCTGGAAAGCGCCACATCAACCTACTCGGCGATACCTTCCGAGTACGTGTAACGCGTGACCAGGCGCGCCGTTTCCGCCCGCTCACCTTCAACGTGCGGGTGGAGATCCCGCGCCTCCGATTTGACAGAACTTATCATGCGCTACGCGGGTCAGTCGATATAACCCGGCGCTAATCCGGCCGATGGCATGATCTGTCATTGGCCGGTCTGCGCCATAATGACCTGCTCGGCGACGCCGGCTTGGGTCGCCGCTGTGTACCGTGCGACACGCGCTATGCCGATACGGGCTCTCCAGAATCCGCCACCTGTTCACCGGAGACCACCGGCAACGTCACCTGTTCGCGGATCGTCACCCCGAGGGCGTCGGCGATAGCCTGGATGCGCTGGAGACTGACACCGGTATAGCGCGTCGCTTCGTACCGCTGCACTTGCTGCTTCTTCACGCCGATGCGGGCGGCCAGTTCCTGCTGAGATAGCCGCGCTGCGGCCCGCGCACGAATCAGGGCGTCGGGTAACTCCCGTAGGGAATCTAGTTCGAGGACCGTGACCTCTCCGCCGCGCAGCCGTTCATAGTCCGCAAGGTCCGCGCTGAGTTCCTCGATCTGGCTCTCGTATTGATCGCGCAGGGCCTGCGCCACGCGCGGCTGTACGGTACCGCTCTGCTCCTCGACGCCCGCTTTGGCTTGGGTAAAGCGCTCCAGCCACCCTTTCGTGATGCGGTATTGGCGCTCATTTGTAATCATGGCAGCTCTCCTACATTCAGCGCGACGATGCCCTTCGGCTGTCCCGAGTCTTTGTCTCGCTGGAAAAACTCGAGGTACGGTGTTCCCCACGGGTCTGCCGCTGACTCGGCGATGAAGAGCTCGCCTCCGAATGCTGCCTTCTGGAGCGATCGTCTCTTGCTCCAGTCGAGCAAGATGGGAGTCTGTTGGTCAAGCAGATCAAAGTCGACACCGGCCATCTCCCAACATACGTCGAAGTCGTTGGGCTCTGTCTTTATCGTCACGAAACTCCCGTCAAGATAGGCGCGCGTACAGCCTGCCTCTCGCAGACTAATGAGCGCCGCCTGGAGACCGGCCAGTAACCGTAGACGATGCGGCGTCGATCCGTAGCGTACGAGGATCTCACCCCAGGTTGCATCGTGTATCCCAGGCGGCAAGTTCCCGCTCGTAGCATCGCACGATGGAATCATAAGACAATTATATGGTTGTCTTTCCGTTGTGTCAAGACGCGACGGACAACTTTCCAGGAATCGGCGGCGATATCGGCGCCGCCGAGCCCGCGCTTGATCGTTTGTGGTGGAATGCGCGGCAGTTGCTCACCGCGTCCGGCCGTGAGCAGGCGCATGTCGGCCAGGCGCCGCACGGTCGCGGCGTAGCTTGTCCCAGGTCGAGTGAGAGCGCGTAAGCGCCATCGGCGTCAAGATCATCGGCTCGCAGGCCCCGCGCGTTGTTGCCATGTCAATCAAGAAGATCGGGAGATGATGGATTTTGATGCAGCTGGCGCCTGCCCCGCCGTCCAGGGGGCATCCGGCAGGCCGGCGCAGTGGTTGGCGTAGCGGGCCATCACGAAGAGCAGGTCGGAGAGACGGTTGAGGTAGCGCAGGGCCTCGGGGCGCACGGTATCGGCGTCGGCGTGGGACAGCGTGACCGCGCGGCGCTCCGCGCGACGGCAGATGGCGCGGGCCAGGTGCAGCGCCGCGGCGGCGGGCGTCCCGGCCGGCAGGATGAAGGTCTTGAGCGGCTCCAATTCCGCCTCCATGCGGTCGATCTCCTGCTCTAGTGCCGCGACGCGCTCGTCACTGGCCAGTGGGATGCGCGAGGCCAACTTAGTGTCCAGGCGCTGCGGCGGCGTGGCCAACTCCGCGCCGAGGTCGAACAACTCGCTCTGCAGGCGCGTCAGGAGGACATCCTGGTCGTGTAGCGCCGGGTCGGACGCGAGGGCGGCGCGGGCCACGCCCAGCGCGCAGTTCAACTCGTCCACGCTGCCGTAGGCCTCCACGCGCGCGTTGTCCTTGGCGATGCGCTCCCCGCCGAACAGCCCCGTCTCGCCGGCGTCGCCGGCCTTGGTGTAGATCTTCATCCCCGTCATCTTCTCCTCTCGGCCAGCCCGTTACCATGTGGTGAGTATGCACGTCAGTTTATAGGAACTGTATGCCCGTGCCGTCGAGTTGTATGCGTTCGCGCACCCGGACGACCCTGACAGCCCGACCATGCGCCGCCCGCATCGGCGCCTGGCGCGACGCCTATCTGCGCCATGGCCGCGCGACGTTAGGCTTCGGTCTCTACCTCTTCCATCGGCCTCTACCTCTTCCACCGGCCATAGCCGTGCCATCATCGTCTGCTACGGGAGGGACGACGCTGCCAGGGGTCCTGACTTGCGGTTACTATCCGTCAATAGCGTTCGTCCCAATCCGCTGGCGATCCCAGTTGCAGGAGAGCCCTGCTAGTGGGTCAACCCGCAATTAGTGCGGCATTCGTGGGAGCTCGATCACGCTCAACAGGCCGGCAAAGCATCCCCGGCTTACTTGAAGCATGACCCACTAGGGGCCGCTCGGTGGCGCACCTCCGCGGATGGATGCCGCTGCGCGAGCGTGAGCACTTGCTCCACCTCCTGAGGCTCTAGATCGACGTCTGCAGAGCTTAGGAGTCCGTCGAGCAGGTCCATGGCCACGTGGGCCACGTTGTCGTCATCATTGGACAGAAACACCGGTATCCACGCAAAGGCGCGCGGGTGGCCAATGGCGGCAATCAGGTGCGCGGCCCAGTAGGCGCGTGAGCGATCGTCCGACGTTTGGTAGATGCCGTACGCTGTCTCGGTCGCGATGAGAGATTGCAGACGGACGAGGACATATTGGGCCAACAGCCGTCCCGGTTCGTGGGATATGACAAGATCGACCGCTGCCTTGATGTTGTCCTCGCCGACGAGCGCCTCGAGTGCGCGACTCGCAAGGCTGATGTCGCACCACTCGCCGCCGTCTTCCCCGACGCTGCCCAGTCGGACGGCAAGCTCAACCAGGTCAATGGTCATTTGCACCACCCAACCGACCGCGGTCGGCCCGTCGTGTGCCATGCGACCGCAGTCGTAGGCCCCTCGTTAGTCATCATCATGGACGGGGATGCCGCGCCCCTCCAAGACGGGCTGAGAATATACCTGTTCCCGTGGCTGCAGGGCCGGTTCGTCGGGCAGGGCCACGCCCTCCATGCGATGCAGGTAGCCGCGCACGTCGAGGCCCTCGACGGCCATGGTGGCGCGGGCCAGGTTGTAGTAGCGGCCCTCGCGCCACTCCGCGATGGGGTCGGGCGAGTAGCGCAGCAGCTCGTCGTAGGGCAGCGTGTAGATCGCGCGCCCCGCCAGCACCTGCATGGTGGTCGAGACGGCGCGGGCGCCTGGCTGGCGCAGCAGGTGGTCCAGGTTGCGGAAGCCACGCGTCTTGGCGATGCGCCAGGGGATGAAGCGCAGCAGCATAACCACCAGCGGCGCGCCGCCGATGCTCACGCCGAGCACCAGAGCAAGGCGCTGGATGGCGTCCAGGTCGGCCTGGCCCTGCGCGATGATGCCGCCGGGGATGCCGGAGAGCGAGCCGAGGGCGTCGTGCAGGCCGGACCCGACCACGGGTAGGCCGGCGACGCTGCCTTGCACGTTCGACAGGCCGACGCCCAGTTGCTGGCCCGTCGCGACGATGCCGTTGGCGATCACGGCAAGCAGCATCACGGCGTCGTAGACGTGCAGGCCGAGCCACACGCAACCCGCGATCCACAGCAGGGCCAGGGTATCGGCCAGGATATAGCCCAGGCGGGGAACCGGCAGATCCGGATAAAACTTGATCATACGCATCATTGCTCACGTCCTGTCATGAGTGACGAGTGGTTAGTGGTTAGTGGTTAGTGGTTAGTGACGAGTATCGACGACGGTACAGTCGCTGCCGTCCGGCAAGTCGTCGTGGTCAACGCCAGCGTGGCCAGCCCTGGAGTCGGCAGCCCGATCGCTTCCAAGGGCGTCAGCCCGGTCGCTTCTAGAGACGCCGAGCGGCGTGGTCGGCGTCGGGCTGCCGACTAGCAGCAGCTCGTAGGCCTTGATCAGGACAAAGAGGTAGGTCAGGCCGACGATCTCGCCGGCGATCACGTCGCTCGACCAGTGGTGGCCGAGGTAGACGCGCGACGGCGCGACCGAGACGATCAGGCCGGCGCACAACGTTTGGACTGCCTTGCGCAACAATGACGGGGGCATGGTGCGGTGCGCCAGGTAGAACAGGTAGCCGTAGAACGAGGCGTAGTGCGAACAGTGCCCGCTGGGGAAGCTGTTGTCGCGGAACTGGAAGATGGCCCGCATGTACATGGGGTCAGGCCGCGGCCGCCCCACCAGGACCTTGATCACGCCCGTGGTCGCGCCGGCGCCCATGGTCAGCATGGTGAACAGCGACTCGCGGCGGTGGCCCAGCGCCCACAGGTCGAGCGAGGTGCAGACGGTCAGGACGTGCTGCAGCGGGGCGAAGCCCGGCATGCTGATGACCGTCATGGCCCGCGTGACGGCGCGCGATTGGCGGCGCTGCAGCAGGCGTGTGGCGGCGACGTCCAGCTGGCTGGGCAGGGGACGCAGGGCCACCCGCGAGAGCAGGAACAGCCCGGTCGCGCCGCCCCCCAGCGCCAGGGCCGTCAGCGCGTTATCGGGCACGACACTCCTCGGATTGGCGCCCTTGGTCGGAGAGGGCGCGGGAGCGGGCTCCGACTCCGCGTCCCACGCGGGTATAGGGACCGTCAGGGAGTCGAACGCGGCGCGCAACCAGCGCAAGCCCTGTTCGGCAACGTCGGACCAACGCTGTCCGCGCACGGATCCAGTCCGGTCCGCGCGCGGCTGCGACTCGGGATAGGTGGGTAACTGCGACATCGTACCTAAAAGCTACCATAAATGGAGTGATGAGTGGCTAGTGGTTAGTGACGAGTGAGGTTGACGGGCGACGGCGACGGGCCACTATGCGCTGTCTGGCGCGCAATGCGGGCAAACCTGCGATGATAGTAGGGCTAGCCCAACCATTCCTACCGCCCGTCACGCGTCCGCGAACGGCGCCACGATTGGCGATCCATAGGGTAGATAGTGCCTGCCATAGATACCGCCGTTCTCGACAACATGCTGCTCGCCTTCGTCGTCCTGGCCTGGATCAATAGCGGCGGCGGCCTTGTGCGCCAGTCGCGGGCGGGCCGTGCCCTGCTCGACCTGCGGCGCCCGTCTCGCGCCCTGTTCGTGGCCTTGCTACAGGGAGTCATCGGGGCAGCCACGCTCAAGGTCGCCGTCGACCTGCAACGCCCTGGCCTGGGCGCCGCGGCGGTCAGCCTGATCGTGTTCGCCCTGCCCGAGATGTTGCGGTCGCGCGCCCGCATCTACGAGCGCGGCGTCGCCGTGGGGCCATGGTCGTTCTACCCCTGGGAGCGCATCGCCGCCTACGATATGGACGCGCGCTCGCGGCGCCTCAAGAACAGCCTGACGCTGACCGTGCGCACGGTCCCGTTCCTGCCCGTGCTGTCGCCCGTCTCGCTGCTCTGCCCCAAGCGCCACCGCGACCTGATGGCGCGCCTGCTGATTTACCACGTCGGCAACCGCTCGGTGGCGCACAGGCCCGGCCAACCGCGCCCGCACGCCGCCGGCGCCTCAGCCCGGCCGCACGGTCGCGAACACGACGCCAACGGCCACACAGTCCCGCATCACAACACGGCGGCGCCGCCAACGCCGCACCTCCTTGAAAGCGCCGGTTCAGCGTCGCCAGGGGAATCGTGACGGGCGCGAGGTCACGGACGCACGCCAAGGCATAAGGCATAGAGTATGCTCTAGGGGCGATGGATGCGGATGCTTCGACTAGTACAGCTTGGCGCAATTAACCCAGCGATCGGCGCTGGCCTGCGACTGACGTCCATAGGAGTGGGCAGGATATGTCGTTATGGTGCGAGAGACGCGACAATGGCACTGCAACTGACGAAAATGACAGGGCGAAAGGGCATAAATGGACTGCATCGATGCCGAAAACGACCGCATTGGCCACATTTTTCGCCCTTTGGTCACGCCTTCCGCGACATTGTGCCACAATCTGCCCACTCCTATGGACTGATGTCGCATGGCAGGAATCGGACACTAAAGTGTCTTGGCAACCCATATGTATCGCCCAGATATTTCGGCCAGCATGTACTAGGCATTCGGACCACTAGTTCTGCGCTCGATACTATCGGCCGGATGTCATGGGGAGGGTTGGAATCTTGATGACCGATACTGCGGAGCTTTTGAGTGCGATGGACACCGCATTCAATGACTATGGAATTGTCCGGCGCGTCGAAGCGCTGAACTATCGTGGTTTGCGCGCTGTGTCGCAGGACCTGCGCCCGTTCGAGGTACTCGTAGGGGCAAACGCGTCCGGTAAGTCTACATTCATCGATGTGTTCGCCCTGGTGCGGGACTTCATCCATGACGGCCTGGATGGGGCGGTTTTATTTGGCAGTAACGGTCATAGGGGCCTTGGCGGACGTGCCGGATCGCTTGATGAGTTAGTTTTCGATGGCCGTGCGGACCACTTCGAGTTAGCCCTGGAATTGACCGTTCCGAGTCGCTTAATCCAGCCCCATGACATCAATAATGGGACCGAGTATGTGTACGACATCGCTCGTTATGAACTGGCAATCGGTACGACAGATAGCGGAGAATTGGATGTCCAGGCGGAACGGGTATGGCTTATCGACAGTCGTCGCCGCGGACATGCTGCGCTCAATGAGCGCCAAGACCATGCTCCTGAGTTCCCGACTGAGTCGTCGCCGCGCTCCACCTTACTACGTGACGCCACCGTAACGGTCGACCTCGCCGAGGGAAATGTCTCGATTAGCCAGGGGCCAGACTATTGGCGCCCCGTCGCTGTACAGAGCATAACGAACAGAGGTAACGCTACCTATGTCCCCGAGCTTGGAGATCGTTCCGATTCTTACCGTGTGGGGGTACGTCGATCGGTCCTAAGCACGTTGCCGGAAGACCCTCGACGCTTTCCGATTGCCAACTGGATGCGCAACGTGTTGCGCGACGGCATCCGCGTGCTGGCGCTCGACAGCGCGGCGATGCGCCGTCCGGTTAGCCCTTCGGCGGGGCGAGAGTTCAGCATTGATGGAGCGAACCTGCCGCTCGTGATCCAGGACCTGGAGAAACAACACCACACGAGTTACAAGGATTGGATGGAGCACGTAAAGACGATCCTGCCCGAGATCGAAAAAATCCATGTGCGAGAGCGATCCGAGGACCGTTTCCGCTATCTGGCCATCGAGTATGGCCACATGGCGAGGCAGGTCCCGTCCTGGCTGGTCTCGGATGGGACGCTATGGGTGCTTGCCCTGACGTTGTTGGCGTATCTACCCGAACAGCCGCGCATTTACCTGATAGAGGAGCCGGAGAATGGCATTCATCCGAGAGCGATCGAGGGAGTCTTTCAATCACTGTCCTCGGTCTATGACGGCCAGGTGCTCGTCGCGACGCATTCGCCGCTCTTCCTGTCCCTGGCTGAGCCAGCGCACATCCTCTGCTTCGGACGGACCGTATCGGGTGCGGTTGACATCGTGAGCGGCGACCAGCATCCCGCCCTCAAGCATTGGCACGGTCAGACCGATCTCCCAACGCTCTACGCGGCCGGCGTCCTTGGATGACGAAAGACCTCGTCGTCCTCGTCGCCGATATACAGCAGGAAAAAGTAGTCGACACGTTGCTGCGCGAACGGCATCAAGCTCTGGGGATCAGGTCCATGACCTTTGATATACGTCGTCATCCAGAGAAAGACCCTGGCGTGTACCACCGGGGTGCTGACCTGTTGTCGGTGATCAAACCTCAATACGATCATGCGCTCGTTCTTATCGATTGTGAATGGATTGGATCCTCTGGTGATGCCGGTCACTTGCATCAGCATATTTCGCGGCGCCTACACTCTACAGGGTGGGCGCGCCCCATCAGTGTGACGTGATCGCGATCGATCCGGAGCGCGAGGCATGGGTGTGGGTCAACTCGCCGCATGTACCCAACATTCTGGGGATGTCTTGGCCGGATATTCAGTCCCTCGGTCAAAGTCGCGGCTACTGGGTACAAGGGCAATTGAAACCGAAACGGCCCAAGGAATTGCTTGAGGCCATCCTTCGGCAGCAGGGTCGCGCCCGCTCATCGGCCCTATTTATCCAATTAGCTCGCCACGTAGGGCTGCGGGGATGTCAAGATGAAGCGTTCAAGTCACTGTTACAAGTACTCCAGAGGTGCTTCCCACTATAGTGTTTGGACGTATACCGACCACTCCACCGCGTGGGCTTCGGTGGGGTCGGGCACGTCGAGGCGCGCGGCGAAGCGGTGGATGACCGCCTCGGGGACCTGCGCGCGGCCGGCGCGCCCCCGATTGCGCCGCAGCGCCTCCTCCAGCGGCGCCTCGACGTAGACGATGCGCACGCGGGCGCGGTAGTCGACGAAGAAGTCGACCAGCCGCGCCCGCAACTGCCGCGTGATGTTGGTGGCGTTCCAGGCGAACGACCGCCCCTCCCGCAGGTAGGTGCGCGCCCGTTCGCGCGCCGCCGCGGCGACCGGATGCTGGTCGTCTCGGGGGTCGATGTCCAGATCGTGGCGCAGTGCGTCGAGCGAGACGACCGGCCAATCCGGCAAGTTTTCCCTCAGCCAGCTATCCTTGCCCGCGCCGGGCAGCCCGACCATCAGCACGACCTCGCAGCGCGAGTCGTCGTAGGGATCGTACGCCGGGTCCGCTCCTTGATCCTGGTCCTTGCGACAGTAGGCGAAGCGGCTCAGGCCCGAGGGGAAGGGGTAGGGGCGGTCGAGGCAGCCGTGCTCGCGGCAGTAGTCGCGGAACAGGTCGACGCGCGCCAGCAGGTCGTCGGCGTCGGCCACCATGGCCACGTGATCGCAGCGCGCCGTCTGGCTGACGCGGATCACGACGCGGCGCGGGTTCGGCTCATCGAGCAGGTGGAGCGGCAGGCCGTGGTGGCGGACCCGCGCGACGATCGCCTCACGCTCCCGAAACGGCGCCGGCTGCGCCATGGCCGTCGCGGCGCCCTCCCAGCCGTCGCCGCGCCACAGCAGCAGCCGCGCCCGTTGCGCGCCGCGTCGGGCGTGGCCGCGCGCGGAGATATGCCCGTCCGGCTCCACGGTGGTGCAGGCTGGCTTGGCGATGTCGTGCAGCAGGGTGGCGGCGAACACGACAGGCCGCTCCTCCACCGGCAGCCCTCGCCATCGCTCGGACGCGACCAGCGCCCGGCAGACTAACGCGGTGTGCGCCAGCACGTCGCCCTCGCCGTGGTAGACAGGGTCCTGCGAGCAACCGGCCAGCCTCCTGACGGCGCTGAAAGACGCCAGGATACCTTCCCAATCGAGCCGCCACGCCGGCGGTGTGGGGCAGTACGGGAACCGCCATGTTACCTCGTCCATAGGTCGACCCCGTCCTGAAGTCCGTTGGGGATGATGGGGCGGTCCAGCCAGTGTCCCTCGGCGTTGAGCACCGTGGTCAGGAAGCTGGAGCGGATGTATTTGTAGCGATCCCGCACCACGCCGTCCTCCTCGACCTTGATGTAGAGGCCCTCCATGGTGACACCGGGATCGGTCTCGCGCCGCGCCCGCGCCGCGTCCAGCCCGCGCTCCAAGCAGAGGGCCTGCAGTCGCTCCAGGTGGCCGGGAGCGATAAAGTGCGACGGGCCGCACAGAGCGGCCAGGCGTTCCGCCGAGGGCAGCGCGCCGGAGTGCAGCACGCGCACGGAGACGACCGGCAGTCCCGCCAGCAGGGCGTGCCGCCGCAGGGTGTCCAGGAACTCTCCGCTGCGCTTGTCCAGCAGGTCGAACTCCATGAAATAGTGCGGCAGGCGGTCGTAGAACACGGTGTGCTTGGCGTAGAGCCACTCGCCGTAGAGCACATGGTGGGGACCCAGCGCCCGCGTCAGGGCGCCGGCGTGGGCATGCGCCCACCGCTTGAAAAGGTCAAAGTGGCGCTCGCGCGGTCCGCCCGTCAGGTAGTGCCCGCGACTCTGCAGCAGCAACTTCCCATCGGGGTCGACGCTGATCGCGGCGTTGGCCCCGTCCATCTTCTCCTCGACCACCAGGCGCCGCCCGGCGATGGCGGCGAAGGCCGCGTTGTCGAGATCCTCGTCGCCGGGCTGGACACGCGAGCCCGCGATGTGGTGGGTGCGCGGATACTTAAAGATCTCGTGCATCGTTGGCCTCTTTAGCCGACGCGGGCCCCGGCGACGATGTGGTTGAGCACGTGGTCGCACCGCACGCGCGCCGCGCCGCGCCGGCAGCCTGGAGCAGGCGCGTCAGGGTGTTGGCGTTAAACCGGTGGATGTGCTCGGGGTTGTTGTCGGGCTGCGAGGGGACCGAGAGCACCACGAAGCGCCGCGACACGCGCACCACCTCGGCCAGCGCCCGCTCCGTGGCCGGGATGTGCTCCAGCACCTCGAGCATCGTCACCACGTCGTAGCCGTCGTCCGGCAGGTCAAGGTTCGTGACGTCGAGCGCCCGCGCCTGGAAACCCTCCAGGCCGCCGGCGCGCACGGCCACGGCCACGCGCTGCTCGTCGTTGTCGATGGCCGTGACAGGCAGGTCGGGGAAGGCGTCCAGCAGCGGCCACAGAAAGGCGCCGCGCCCGCTGCCGACGTCGAGCAACTCGGCCGGGGCCAGCCCGCGCAGGATGCCCAGCACGCGCGCCACGCGGGGCAGGCCCATGGTGCGCTTGAAGCGGTGCAGGCGCAGGCCCCGCTCCAGGCCCAACCCGATCAGCGCCTCCAGTTGCGCGGGCGCCAACCCGTCGAGCCCTGTCGCGAACAGGTCGGGCCGCGCCGTCACTATGGCGGCGTCAGCCGCCAGCGCGCCCCGGACATAGGCGGCGATGCGGGCAAAATAGAGTCGAGCGGACTCGTGGCGTGGGGCTCATCGTCGTTCATCGTCGTCTCATGGCGCCGGTGGCGCGGGCCGGCTCCTCGCCGAGCTGTGGGTTAGAGGGTAAGAGGCATTACAAAAGGGCGCGAGTCAGGGCGCCTGGACCCAGAACGCGGCCACGGCCGGGCCGAGATCTCGCAGGCTCCCCGTGTCGGCGCGGACGAGCGCGGCGTGGCTGAGCGTGCCATGTCCATACGCGGGCGTCCACACGGCGACGAACCGCGTCCCGTCGGCATTATAGCGCACCAGGCGCGGCTCGCCGGGCAACGCGATGCGTCGGGGCGTGGTCTGGCCATAGGTGTACAGGGAAACTTGATCGCGGTGGCCGACCGGTTCGCCGAGCAGCGAGGCGACCGTCGCGCCGCTCGGGTTGGGGACGGGCGCCGGGGCGATGCCCTCGGTCCAGGCTGTCTGGGCGGGGGAGAGAGCGTCCGTCCATGGCCCGTTGGGAAGCCGCCAACTGGTCAAGGCAAACAGCGGCACGGGCACGCCACGCACGGTCCGCGACGCGGTGAAACGCCAATAGAGCAGACGAGCGCCGTCGGGACTCCAGGCGATGGCGCCCGCGGCGGTGGCGCTGGTCGGCAAGGTGAGGATGCGCGCGACGGAGGGGTGGTCCGCGTCGGCCAGCCCGACGCGCAAAGCCGTCGCATTGCCATTGATACGCCAAATCAGGCGACGGTCGCGCGGCGCCCAGGTAAACGTGGTCAGTGGTCCGGCATGGCGAGGGCCGACGCGGGATAGCACACCGCGTCCGATGTCGTAGATCTCCAGATCCGTGCCCTGTATGCCAGGTGTCGCGACCGGGAAGACGGGACCGATGACGTAGGCCAGGTCGCGCCCGTCGAAGGAGAAGCGCGGCGACACGCCCCGGCCGATCACCTGGTCGGTCCCGCGCGCGAGGCTGACCAGATGGACCATGTGCCCGGCGTCGCCGTAGGCGAGCAGGCGGCCGCTGGGGCTGACGGCGACATCGGAGGTCGGGAGCGCATGGTAGAGCGGGAAGACCCGTCCATCGTCGAGGCGCGCGCTCAATCGAACGGGGACGGTTGCCGCGCTGGTGTCGCGGGACAAGGGGACGGCGAGGACGAGGCTACCGGTCGGCGGCAGGATAACAGGACGCCCGGCGTGCGCGGCTGTCGTGGCGTCGGTGGGGAATGATGGCAAGGTCATAACGGCGCTGAACGCCACGACCAGGGCAAGACCGGAGATCGCGCGGGCGGCATCTGTAGCGAGCGGAACGAAACGGATCATGGCGCTTCCCCTTTCCTGGCCATCGGGACGTCGGCTGTCTCGGCGCCCCTCCATGATAGGACGTGTTCCACGATTGTGATGGTGGTGTCGCGGACCTGCGACTGAAGTCGCATGGCAAACAGACGGCGACTTCAGTCGTTCGGGACGCCGTCGTCGTAGACACTTCAGTGTCCGTGGTTTGCCATGCGATTTCAATCGCAGGCTGGCTCTCACAATCTCGGCGCCCATCACATAATACCTGTTGGCGCCGAACCGGTCGGAAATCTGATACAGTACAAACAACGCATCGACGGAGAGAGTACCCGCGCGCGAGCCGGATAGGGACCAGGGGCCACCGACTGCAAGCCCTCGGCGGCGAACGCGCGGCGAAGTTCACTCCCGAGCCGGCAGCTGAACGCCTACGACAACAGCGCATCAGCATCAATAGGCTGCCGCGGTCCCCCACCGTTACTGGGACACGAGAGAGTCATACCTGTCGTGATGGGTCACGCCTTATGTTAGCGGAGGCGCGTCCCCATGTGGGTGTGACTAATGCGGGTGGTACCACGGAGGCCAGCTTCGTCCCGGACGAGGCTGGCCTTTTTGCGTTGTAGAACGACAGACTTTACTCCCCCTCTCCCGCGGCAGGGAGAGGGGGTTGGGGGGTGAGGGTATCCCATGACCGAACAGGATCGACAATCGTTCGTGGTGCGGCTGGCCGAGTTGGGCCGCGCCGCCGAGGCCGAGTTGGCCGGCGCCGACGCCGCGTCGTTGGAGGAGTGGCGCGTGCGCTACCTGGCGCGCAAGGGCCTCCTCGCCCTGCTCAGCGATACCATGAAGGCCCTGCCCAAAGACGAGAAGCCGGCGGCCGGACGCGAGTTCAACCGTGTCAAGACACTGCTCGAAGACGCTTACGCTACCCGTGCGGAAGCACTCCAGCGCGGCAGGCTTGAGGGCAACCTCGCGGCCGAGCGCATCGACGTGACCCTGCCCGGCCGCCGTCCCGGCGCGGGCTATGCGCACCCGCTGCAGGACGCGCTGGAGGACATCATCCGCATCTTCGCCGACCTCGGCTTCGGCGTGGTCGAGGGGCCCGAGGTGGAGTGGGAGCGCTACAACTTCGAGTTGCTCAACATCCCCGCCGAGCACCCCGCCCGCGAGAGCATGGACACGCTCTACGTTGACCAGGGTCTGGGCATCCTGCTGCGCACGCACACGTCGCCGGCCCAGGCGCGTACCATGGAGCGGCAGGAGCCACCCATCCGCGTCATCGTGCCTGGCCTGTGCTACCGCCGCGACGCCGAGGACGCCTCGCACCTGGTAGCCTTCTACCAGTGCGAGGGGCTGGCCGTCGACCGCGACGTCACCATGGCCGACCTCAAAGGGACCATGGCCGAGTTTGCGCGGCGTATCTTCGGGGCGCGCGTGCGCTTCCGGCCGCACCACTTCCAGTTCACCGAGCCCAGCGCCGAGGTCGACTTCAGCTGCACCGTCTGCGGCGGCAAGGGCTGCCGCACCTGCAAATACGAGGGCTGGCTCGAGGTGGCGGGCTGCGGCATGGTCCACCCGCAGGTGCTGCGCTACATGAACTACGATCCCAAGATGTACTCCGGCTTCGCCTTTGGCATGGGACCCGAGCGCGTGGCCCTGCTCAAGCACGGCATCCCGGACATCCGCCTCTTCTACGGTAACGACCTGCGCTTCCTGGAGCAGTTCCGATGAAAGTCTCACTCAACTGGCTGCGCGACTACGTCGACGTCGCGCTCTCGCCCGAGGAACTGGCCGCGCGGCTGACCATGACCGGGACCAAGGTCGAGACGGTCGACTATATCGGCGCCGAGTTGCGCGAGGTGCTGGTCGGGCGCATCGCACGCCTGGAGCCGCATCCCGACCCCGAGGTCAGCCTGCAGTTGGCCACCGTCGCGCTTGGCGCGCGCGGCACGCAAACCGTGGTCACCGGCGCCACCAACATCGCCGTCGGCGATAAGGTGCCCTTCGCCGGCCTTGGCGTGACCCTGCCCAACGGCCTCACCCTCAAGCCGCGCAAGCTGCGCGGGATCGTCTCCGAGGGCATGGTGCTGGCCGACGACGAGCTTGGCCTGGGCGAGGACCACTCGGGCATCCGCATCCTCGACCCCCAGGCGCCGGAGGGGCGACCGCTCTCCGAACTGCTGGGCGACGCCATCTTCGATCTGGAGATCACCTCCAACCGGCCGGACTGCCTCTCCGTGATCGGCGTCGCCCGCGAGGTCGCCGCCATCACCGGCGCGGAACTGCGGCTGCCCGGCGTGCAGGTGGTCGAGGGCGAGGAGAGCGCGGAGGATTTGGTGCGCGTGCGCGTGGAGACGCCGCTGTGCCGCCGCTTCACCGCGCGCGTCCTGACGGGCATCACCATCGGCCCCTCGCCCGAGTTGATGGTGGCGCGGCTGCGCGCCTCGGGCGTGCGCTCGATCAACAACGTGGTCGACGTCACAAACTACGTGATGCTGGAGTATGGCCACCCCATGCACGGCTACGACGGCGACCGCGTGCATGGCCGCGCCCTGGGCGTGCGCCTGGCGCGCGAAGGTGAGACGGTCCGCACCCTGGACGGGCAGACGCGTCGCCTGACTCCCGACACGCTGGTCATCGTCGATGGCGACGACGCCCCTATCGGGCTGGCCGGCGTGATGGGCGGCCAGGACACCGAGGTCGGCCCCGGAACGACGACGCTACTGCTCGAAGTGGCCAACTTCGACCCCACCAGCGTGCGTCGCACCTCCACGCGCTTGGGCCTGCGCTCCGAGGCCTCGAACCGTTTCGAGAAGGGCTTGCCCCTCTACCTGGCGCACGTGGCGGCCGACCGCGCCGTGGCCCTGATGGCCGAGCTGACCGGCGGTATCGTGGCGCGCGGCACAGTCGACGTGGGCGACAAAGGCGAGCGCCGCCGCACCATCATGCTGCCCACGAGCGATCCGCAACGGCTGCTGGGCATGCCCGTGACCGTGGAGGGGATCGTGGCGAGCCTGCAGCCGCTGGGGTTCGAGGTGCGACTGCCCATCGTCGGCGAGGCAGGGCCTGCGACCGCAGCGCCGGAGGAGCCTGCGACCGCGGTCGCATGGCAGCAAGCGGACACTGCGGCGTCGGGAGGGCCTGCGACTGCGGTCGCATGGCAAACTACCGGCCGACTGCGGTCGGATGTGGACGGACCACAAAGCACACTGGCCGACCCCGCGCCACCCCTTGCCGAGCAGCTGGACGTGGTCGTGCCGCCGTGGCGCGAGGACGTGACCGAGGAGGCCGATTTGGTGGAGGAGGTCGCGCGTATGGTGGGCTACGACCGGGTGCCCGAGACCTTGCTGCGCGGCAGTGTGCCCGCGCCCAGTCCGAACTCGCCCAACGCGCCGGCCCCCGCCTACGGGCTGATGCGCCGCCTGCGCCCGTTCCTGCTGGCCTGCGGTCTCAGCGAGGCCATGACCTACGCGCTGACCGGCGACGCGTCGCTGCAGCGACTGCGCGCGCCCGACGCGCCCGAGGCCGGCACGCTCTCCGAGGACGAGATTGCCGCGCTGGTTCCCAACGCCGGGGCGGTGACGGAGGCGGGCGCGGCCTACGGTCCCATCCGCCTGCAGAACCCGCTCTCGCCGGAGCGCGCTGTCTTGCGGCCCACCCTGATGGCCGGCCTGCTGGAGGCGCTGAGCCTCAACCTGCGCAACGGCCGCGACAGCGTGCGTCTGTTCGAGCTGAGCCGCGCTTACTACCCGCGCGTGTTCGAGAGGCCCGACCCCGCGCGCCTGCCCGCGCTGGAGCGGCGCACCCTGGGCATCGTGCTGGGCGGCCTGCGCGAGGAGCGCCTGTGGGACACACCCGTGGTCCCGCTGGACTTCTATGACCTCAAGGGTATCGCCGAGGACATCATGGCCTATTGCGGCGTGGCGAGTTATACCGTCGAGCCGCAGGGGCATCCGGTGCTGCACCCCGGCCGCGCCGCGCGGCTGCGGCTGACCGACCGGCGCGGACGTCCCTCCACCGAACTGGCCGTGCTGGGCGAGGTACATCCGGTGGTGGCCGCGCGCTTCGACCTGCCGGGGCGCGCCCTGCTGCTGGAGCTAGACGTCGACGCCCTGGCGGCCGTGGCCACGGCCGAGCGGCCCTACCGCGACGTCTCGCGCTACCCGGCGGTGCGGCGCGACCTCGCCGTGGTGGTATCGCAAGAGACGCCCGCGGCCGACGTCATGCGCGCGGTGCGCCAGGGCGGCGGCAAGCTGCTGCAGTCGGCGCAGGTGTTCGACGTCTACACCGGTGAGCAGGTCGGCGAGGGACGCAAGAGCCTGGCGCTCTCCCTCGTCTTCCAATCGCTCGACAAGACCCTCGGCGAGGACGACATCGACGGTCCCTACGCCAACATCCAGCGCCGCCTGCAGGAGACCGTCGGCGCCACGTTCCGGGGATAAGCCCTCACCCCCAACCCCTTCCTGTGCGCGGGGCAACCCTCACCCCCAACCCCTCTCCCGACCGCGGGAGAGGGGAGCAGAGACGCAGGGACGACGCGTTGGCCATGTCGTACTCGCGGGGACCGGGACCGCGGCTCTCTGTGCGCTGCTGGGCGACCTCCGCCCCCTATATTGGTGGGTGCAATTTTCCCCAGCCCTACCTGAAGAGATAGCGCCTCTTCGTTTTCGCCGGGTCGGATCCGACCGGTTCAGCCTCTATAGAGGCCGATTGGGTGATAATAGAAAGGGAGGGCTAAGCATGGTGACTAATCTCTTACGGTTTACGTTCTCGTCAGCGTTAACCCGTTCGCAGGTCGACGCGCTCACGGCCGCAACCGGTATGCGGATTGGAGATGTCGCCAATCCTTATAAAGATACTCCTGGCAAAGGGCGCTTTGCGGGCAATGTCTTTATCTTTCTGGGGCGCGACAAGCAGGATGGCCAGTGGCATATTAGCGCATTTAGCCATGACCTTGCCGGCGCCGACCTACCCGCCGTCGCCATGGCACGTCGTCGCCTGCGTGTCCTTCTCAGCAGCATCGCAACGCAATGGGAAGACAAGAGCACTGACCTTGTGGCGATGAGTGATAGGGACGGTCTTGATGAGGGAGTGGGCGCGGCCCAACAGGTCATTTCTTTAGGCAAGGGCTGGTGATGAACACGGATGCTGGCGAGGAGCACGTTCCAATGGCTACTTGCGAGGCATCGTAAGCACTCACTGCGGGGGAACTGTATTGACTGCATCGAGCAAAGACTACGCCAGGGCGCTAGCGCACCTTCATACGGACAGGAACGCTCAGCGGTGGTCCGCGGAGACGATGCATCGCGCGCCGCACAAGCCCTTCTTGCTCCTCGCCGTCATGGATCTTATCGCACAAGGCGTCATCGTGGACCGCTTGATCAGGCTCGACACCGATCTGGTCGATGCGTTCGAACTGTACTGGATGAAGGTCATTGGCCAGCCAAGCCGCGGCAAGGTCGCCTTGCCGTTCTACCACCTGCGCGGCGACGGCTTCTGGCATCTCGTCCCCATGCCGGGGATGGAGCAGGCCCTTGCCGCGACCAGGTCTGTCGATAGCATCGTCGGACTACGCCGCCTGGTACTTGGCGCCACGCTCGACGAGGACCTGTTTGCCCTGCTTGTCGACGTGCGTGGGCGCGACGACCTGCGGCGTATCCTGGTTGAGACCTATTTTGCGCCGGAGGTGCGTCCCCACATCGTCGAGGCGAGTCACATCACCGCCGAGTCGTTCGAGTACAGCCGTGAGTTGCTGCAGCGATCGCGCGGCAGGTTCACGATTCGCGAGGCCCCGGAGACCGACGAGCAGTACCGTACCGAGTCGCGCTCGACGGCCTTCCGCCGCGTGATCGTGGAGGCGTACAGCCACATGTGCGCCCTGTGCGGCGTTCGGCTGCAGACGCCGGAAGGGCACACAGCCGTGGCGGCGGCGCACATCGTCCCCTGGAGCGTCAGCCATAACGACGATCCGCGCAACGGTCTGGCCCTGTGCGGCTTGCACCATTGGGCCTTCGACCAAGGGTTGGTTGCCGTCGCGCCGGACTATCGCGTCGTGGTCTCGACGATCGTCCCGCGCGACGATAGCGCCGCCGCTCCCTTGTTGGCCCTGGCCTCGTCACCATTGCGACAACCTGCCGATCACACGTTGCACCCGGCCGACGAAGCGTGTGCGTGGCACCGCCGGAAGGTCTTCCGCACGTAGCAAGAGGTTCATAAATTGCTACGTCGTCGGCGTGTTGGTGGCGATGCAGGCGGCCATCCCGCTGATGCGGCGAAAGGCGGCGTGATCGTCAACATCAGCTCCGGGACCACCAAGTCCGTTCTCACTGGGACCGCTCCCTACGCCTCGACCAAGCACGCCCTCAACGGGCTTACTCTGACGGCCGGGGCCGAACTGGCCGCAGAGAACATCCGCGTGGGGCTCGTCTACCCCTGGATCACGGCGACCGACTTCGCGGCCAACCGGGCAGCCGCTGAGTCGCGCGGCGATGACCGCATACGGACGATCCAGGGCGACATGGCGGACTACGTGGCGGAGCTTATCCGGGAGGCGGTCGAGACAGAGGCAGTCGAGGTCTACGCCGCCAACGTCAAGCGCATGATGGAGAGTGGTGCTGCCGGCCCTGGACACTCCACATCACGCTAGAGCCTCCTCGACCACGCTGTACAACCAAAGGGGGCTTTCATGACGGAGCGGTTGGCCTACCCTGATCCTCCGCTAGCAAATGGCGCGATTCGGCTACGGCCATGGACCCTGCGCGACGTACAGGCCGTCGAGCAAGCCAGCCATGACCCCTACATTCCGACCGTCACATCGGTCCCGTCCGCCTACACGGATGAAACTGGTCGCGCCTGGATTGAGCGCCAGTGGCAGCGCCTTACGGACGGTCAGGGGATGTCGTTGTGCGTCGCCGATGCGCGCACCGATGCTGCCCTGGGCTTCGTCGGCATCAGTGTCGCGCACAGGGCGCATGGCCGCGCGAGCCTTGGCTATTGGGTTGTTCCAGCCGCGCGCGGCCGTGGCGTCGCGGCCGCCGCCGTACAACTGCTGAGCACATGGGCGTTCTCAACACTTGGTATCCCACGCCTCGAACTCCTGGTCGAGCCGGATAACCTGGCGTCGCAACGCGTTGCCGAGCGCGCCGGGTTCCAGATGGAAGGGATCTTGCGCTCATACGAGGAGTTCCAGGGGCGGCGCGCCGACCTCATGATGTATGCGCTCCTGGCAACCGACCGGCACGAGCAACGTGACGTTCTGCGAGGAAAGGTCTTCACCGGCATTGGAGATTACGCGCGCTGGATCGAGACGTATCGGGAGCACTACAGGGCCAAAACAGGCCTGTCCTTGTTCCCCGGAACCCTGAACGTGCGGCTGGACCAGTTGTATGAGCTGCCCGCGGACAAGGTCATCCGCCTGGAGGGGGTGGAGTATGGCTCCAGGGTCTCCGTCAGCATCCTCCCGGTGCGTCTCTTCGACCGGCCGGCAGTCGTGCTGCGGCCCGACCTGCCAGAGGGGGCGTCGGCGGAGGACGCCGCGAACCGCCTCGCAACCCTTGAGATAGCGACCGACGTCAAACTGCGCGACACCTATGGGCTCGCTGACGGCGACGAGGTCGAGGTCATCATCTGGCAGGATCTCATCACCGATCTCACGGTCGGCGCTACCGGAATAGTCTCACTTGCCGCCGCGCGGGCGCGCGTGTAAGATGCCATCGTAATGATCAATGACCGATAATGAGTGTGCCACACGACGCGCATGTAGACGTGAGGGTGACGTATGCCGCAGCGGGATGACAACATCATGAGTGCGATGCAGCACATCAGGGACCTTGCCGGTGAGTTGGAAAGGGAAACTAATCCGCGCAAGCAACGTGCTATCGGTGAGCAATTGCGTGACGCGTCCGGGCGACTCCGGCAAGCGAGGCAGCGCCTATCGACGTCGCACAAAGCTATTGTACGCCCCCGGCTGCGGTCCGCCTCAACCGTCCCCGCCGGCGACAATGGCATCGCGACGGTGACCCGCCCCCAGCGTCCGCCTCCGAGGTCGAGTTGAACGTTTATGGAGGGCGCGCGTAGAGATGCGATTCCCGACCGGTGGGCCATTCCTCGAATTCAACTTCTACTGGGCCGACGTGGCCGAGGAAGATGCGTTCGCCCGCCTCGTCGCGGCGCTGCTCGCCCTTGGCGCCGTCTTCCGCCGTAGCGACATCACCAGCACGGATGATCTCGAAGAGCGCCTGACGGACCCGCACAGGAGCCTCTTTCAAGTCTTTATGGAAGGGGCCACGAATACGACGCGCGGGGTGGCTGAGGTCATCACCTACATCACCATCCCGGAGGACGTGGCGCGGCATGACTATCGCCCGATTGCCATCTGGACGGAGGGCCAGTGGACGGAGGAGTGGCAGCATGAGACCAAGGCGAGACTCCAGCGCGCACGAACGACCGGTCGCCGCGCCAAGGAGCGATTCTGTGCGCTCATCGACCGGACGCGGCCGTCCTACGCGGCGATCACCGTGGAAGGCGCGTTGCCGACACCCTATCAGTTGCGCCGCAAGCACGACGGCCGCGCCTTCCACGACTTCTACGTCAGCGGGTCCTATATCGGGCCCGCCGCTCTCGCCTCGGTGACGGACCTCTTCGCCGATGCGTACGTCGAGCCGGTCGCCGACGGGGTCTACGTGTCGTGTTGGACAGTCTTGAATCCGCGTGGCAAAGGGCTGACGACGGGAGTGGACGGCAAGAAAGCCGCCGTGGCGCGCTACATCGCGGCCGCACGGTAGCCGAAAGGATCGTCGTGATGTCAGGGCATCGCCCGTTTTCAGAGTTGCGTGTCACGATCGTGGCTGACCCGCAACGAGCCGCGCGGCTCGCGGAGGCGGAGCGGCAAGCTGACGCCGAACAAGTCGCCTATGACCATCTCCTGGCGGATGTCCGTCGCGCCAACGCTCTCACCCAGCAGCAGCTTGGCCGCACGACGGGCTTGTCACACGCGCAACTTGCCCTCATGATCCAGCAGGTTGATCTCTACCTGTCCACACTGCAGAGCCATCTCGTGGATATGGGCGGGGACCTGGAGTTGGTCGCACGACGCGGCGATACACAACTCCCGCTCGTTGTCGCCGATGATCTCGCGATGGAGATCACGGCCACCGACGAGACGGATACCGGCGGGGAGCACGTTCCGGCAACTGCTCGCGAGGCATCGTAAGCACCCTTCGCGGGAGAACCGCATTGTCCGCATCGAGCATGAGTCGGCAGCCCGCTATGCGTTCTGCGCGAGCCACGCGGCGATCCCGGCATTGAGGTCGCGCAGCAGTTCATCCACGCTCCCGTATCGCTCCTTGCCTTCCCACACCAATCCGCCCTCGTCGAGCGCCCGCGCCAGGGAGCGCGTATCGTCGTTGCGTCCGAGTTCGACCGATCCGTCGCCCATGATCCAGCGCGCCAGTTGTGGGTACGCCGCCGCGAAGGACGGGGCTTCAGGGCGCGTGGGTCGTCCACTGGCGAGGTCCGGGAGCGCCTCGGGCGGTACTAACACGCGGATAGAGCGGGCCTGTCCCGGCGTCCTGGCGATCAATTCGCGTCGCGCCAGCATGTCCACCATCTGATGGGCCGAGGGGGGCGACACGTCGAAATGGGTCGCTATCTCGGCCTCAGAGGGTGGGCGACCATGTCGCCGCGTGTAGGTATGGATGTAGGCGAGATACTGCCCCTGCCGGGGTGTAAAGGAATCACTCATCCTCGTCCCTACCCTCGTCTGGTCCAGATGTATCCGAGGTCATGGCCGCGGCCATGCGCCGCACGATCTCCTCCAGCAGGGCGCGCGAAGTGCCCATGTTCAGGCGCACGAAGCCCGCCCCATTGGGGCCGAAATCGAGGCCGCGACTGAGCGCGACCCGGCCCCGCGCGAGGAAGGACGCCGCCGGGTCGTCGCCCAGACCCAGCCCGGCGCAATCCAGCCACGCGAGATAGCTGGCCTCCGGCGGGATGTAGCCCACGGCCGGCAGGTGGGCGGCGAGCAGGTCCGCGAGCAAGCGGCGATTGCGGTCGAGCTGGGTGAGGAGGCCCGTGAGCCAGGGCTGTCCCTCGCGGAAGGCCGCGATTGCGGCCAGCACGCCCAGCTGACCCGCCCGCGTCTGGACCTCGGCCGGCAGCGTGGCCAGCCGCGCGCGCATTCCCGCCGAGCTGGCCACTACCACGGCGCACTTCAACCCCGCCACGTTCCACGCCTTGGCCGCCGAGATCACGGTCGCCGCCTGAGGGGCGACATCCTCGCCGAGCGACACGAAGGGCGTGTGCGTCGCCCCGGGAAGCGTCAGCGGCGCGTGATTCTCGTCGGAGACGACCACGACGCCGTAGCGCCGGGCCAGCGCGGCGACCCGCTCCAGGTCGGCGCGACTGAAGACCCGGCCGGTAGGGTTGTGCGGGTTGCACAGGAGGTACCCTCGCGCCCCGGCCCGGAACGCGCTCTCCAGCGCATCGAGATCCAGCTCCCAGCCCCGCGCGGTGCGCCGCAGCGGGACGTCGACGACCCGCCGCCCATACTCGGCGATGGTCGGGGCGAACGGCGGGTAGGCCGGGGTGTTGATGACCACGTCGCTGCCCGGTGGGGTGGTCAGGCGCAGGACCTCGGCCAGGCCGACCGTCACATCCGACACGAGGACTACCCGGTCGGGGTCGACCGCCCAGTCGAACCAGGCGCGCGCGAAGTCGGCGAAGGCGTCGGCAAGCCCTGCCGGGTGCGCGTAGCCAGTGTCACCGCGCTCGATGGCGTCGATCAGCGCGCGCTTGATGGGCTCCGCCAGCGCGACATCCAGCTCGGCCACGAAGGCCGGCAGGACGTCGACAGGGTAGGTGGCCCACTTCTCGCTGCGCCGCGTGCGCAGTTGAGCTAGCGAACAGTCTTCGAACGGGTCGCCCACCTCGCTCACCTTCTCCATCCTCCTCCTACGTCCGTCCGGCCCGGATGCGTCCTTCCTCGCATCTTCTCTCCCACGCCCTTGAAAAACGTGTAGCAGAACACGCCGTCCGCCTCGGTCGTGCGGTGGAGGGCGCGGACGCCCGCATCGAACGTCTCCGGCGCGATGATGCCCGTCGCGAGCGCGGGTTCGCGCACCCCCTCGATCATCGCGGTGAACGTCCGTCGCGTGAAACCGTCGACCAGGTCGGGTCGGCTGGCATCGACATACACCATGCGGGGAGAGACGCGGACCGCGTCGAATCCTGCCGCGGCCAGCAACGGGTAGAGTTGCCGGCCGATCAGGGCGTTGCCGCCGGCCCTCTGCTGGAGTTCGACCTGGCACCCGATCGCCGCGTGGGCCGCGTGGCTATCAGGATAGAAATAGGTCGATCCGTGATCGCCCTCGATCACGGTGATGCCGCCGCCGGGCTTGAGCAGCCTGTTGAGGATCGCCAGAGCCTCGACAGGCTGCGCGAGATGCTCCAGGACAAAACAGACGAACACGTGGTCGAAGGACGCGGCGGCGAAGGGCAACGCGAAGATGTCCGCTTGCTGGAACTCCACGTTGGTGAGCCCCGCGCGGGCGGCCCTGCGCCTGGCCTCGGCAATCGAGTCCGCGGAGACATCGACCGACGTGAAGCGTGCGCCCGGACTCCGTTGGGCCAGGGTGACCGTCTGGGCGCCGACGCCGCAGCCGGCCTCGAGCACCGTGCTCCCGTCGGGGTAGGCGGTGTCGGCGTGCAGGAGGTCGACCAACGTCCCGGCCTGATCCCGCAGGCGCTCGTTCTCCCGCGGATGGTAGCCGTGTACGTATAGGTCGTCCATGGTGTCGCCTCCTTGCTCTCAGTGTAAGCACTGGGCTCGTTGCGGTACGGTATGGATGTCGTCGCTCGCACTTTGGAGACGGCACGGGATGACGCTATAATCCGGCTGTTGAAGTCCATCCTCGAAACCCTGGATCTCTGTTTGGGCTTCCGGTGTGATTCATCGCGCTCCTCTCTCATTCGCCGACGAGGGGGCGATCCGCCCCCGCCGCCCGCTGCTCCTCGACGGTGACGACCTCGCGGCGCACCGGCGCCCGGACGTCCCGCTGCTCTGTCACGCGCCGCTTGCGCACGCGCACGTAGGCGACCACGACCGCGCGCGTCTCGACGACCAGCCGCTCCTCGACCACCGGGATGATCGTCTCATCCGGGTCGAGCGGCGCCGCCGCGTCGAATTGGTCGGCCGGGATGCGCTCGACGACCACTTCTTCGCGCGTGAGGGGGATAGTCAGGCGCTGCTCCCCCGTTTCCACGCCCTTGTGCAGGCGCACCATCCCGAGCTGGACGGGCCGCGTCCCGACGACCAACTCCTCGGCCCGCACGGGCACGCGCACCGTCTCCCCCTCCGTCCTGATTTCCGGGATCGAAGGAGGCTCGTCGCCGGCGGCTGGGACCGGGGATGCCCCGTTCTCAGTCGTTGGGATGGGGGACGGCCTATTCTTCGGGGCAAGGATCGGCGATGGCCCGGTCTCGATCGTCGGGACGGGGGACAGCCTAGTCTCGATCACCATCGCGTGGGACAACTCATCGTCGGTGGCGTAGCGGTCGAGCGTGGCGGGATCGACCGCGAGGCGCACCACGGTGTACGCGATGGATCCAACCCTTTCCTCCCGCACCGCCTCAATGAGGTCGAGCGGGACGCGATAGTGCCGC
>JAABUZ0100001423.1_pt1 | contig 45639 bp, 39 predicted proteins | sample 5562091 | NCBI WGS metagenome assembly JAABUZ01 (sample SAMN12813069, study PRJNA571459) | rock metagenome | isolation source: Antarctica rocks | place: Antarctica: Victoria Land, Linnaeus Terrace sud | collected 2015-12-21
GCAAGTCCTAGCTCATCGTTGTGCTTATCTCAATGGCCTGATTACTATCTGAACACTTTACACAAGTGACATGCTCCCCCTGAGACAGGCTCATGCAGAACTGATTAAAAAAGCGCTGGTTTCTGATTCAACCTATATTTTTTTAACAGGTAACCCTGGTATTGGCAAGACTACTGCGATCGCCGACTTTCTTAAAGCTCACATAGATGAAGGATTTTTATTTTTCTACGTCAGCCCCAGGAAACAAGTCAACCTAGACATTATCGAGAAGTTGAAAGATCCAGCGACAGACTTGCTGTGCGATCAACGGCTATTCGCGATCAACAGTTATGCAGACCTAATCAAAGACAACTTCGGGCACTACACCGTACAGTACCTCTGCAATGAGCGTCAGGGGGATTTTATCGAGCAGTCCGTCCATTTTGTCGATAGCAGGTCGATTGAGCGACGGGGACGGCGCTCAGACAGACTCAAGAGAACAAGAGAAGACCAGATTCAAGATGTTGGTCAGAGGACTAGGGGCGTCCTAAACAGCATTTGTGAAGCAATCTCTACCGTTGTTGAGCGTAAAATTTCAACTAACATCTTGGCTACCGTTTGTATCCAATCTTTGAAGAAAACGGAGACTAGCGACACCTTAAAACATTTTGAAAAAATCTTTAGAAACGCATATATTGAAAGGGAAGGTATAGTCATTTCCGCTAGGATGAAAGAAATCTCTAGTAGAATAAAACACTTATTTATAATGATAGATGAGATAACAGGGGACGATAGCGGAGTTGAGTTTTTAAACGGTATTAGTAATATTATATCAAAGTATAGTTTGAATGATTCGCAACATGGGTTTAACACAAAGATTATTGTAGCAGATGCTTCTATCGTTGACCCAGATGTAATAACTCAGCACCTTTCTGAGACATCACCTGAATCAGACAAGATTTATTTCCGGCGGGTTTCAAACGCCGGTCAGCCTCTTTCAGTGCAGCCGTTTGAGTTTAAGGGGTTGTTAGCAACCGTTATCAATGCTAACTCCTACCCAGCTAGCAGTTTATCCATCACATACAAAGTCTTTGTGGAGTCTTATAAGTTTAGTGAGTCGGCTCGTTTAGAGCGAAAGGATAGCTTAGTAAAAAGCCTCCAGCCAGAGATTTTAAAAGATATAGATTCTCTCTTGCAACGGTCAGATGTTAGTCAGCTGATAGTCTATATACAGGACAAACAAAGATTAGCGGATCTGATTGAGAAGATTAGGAAGCATCGGGGAGAATTTGAGAAGTCGAAGGATTACCTAGAGATACACGCGAACATCTCTGAGGAGGAAAAAGAGCAGATACACAGGTATAAGAACGAGGTGAAAGTAGTCTTTATGACCGCCTCTGGGAGTCGAGGGCTATCTTTTCCCAAGGCTAAGCACATCCTAGTTGAAATCCCCCGATTTGAAATTGAGAAAAACCTGATGGAAGTTATTCAGGTGATTTACAGAGGTCGTGGGGAGTACGACGAGGATGGCGTCCGCAAGACACTCGACGGTGAGGACAAAGAGCTAATTTTCTATTTATCCGATCAGTCAGTGTATTACGCTGATGACGATGACCGGCGGCTGTCTTTACAAGAGAGCGTGCTGAGTCTGTTGAACATCTTGCTGATCTTAAAAGCCTCTATAACAACCCGGATTTTGGGGGCTGGACGCATAGGTCAGGACAAGTTCATCATTATCCCCATAGGCGGCAAGTCTGTGTCTGCGGTGGGTCAAACTTTCACTCTTCAGATGGCCAACCTAATCAACCAGCTGAAGAAAGAACATTATAGGAACAGGAACGACCAGCGGCTACAGCAAGTTTACACAAGTTTAGAGAAACTGCTGGGTCAGGCAGAGTTCGTCTTAAGGGATACAGCTGAGTCTAATGGGACGCCCAGTATTTCCTATCTTTCTGCCAAAGAGTCTTTCAACCGCCAGTTTTCCCAGATGTTGAGCAATGGCTTGGATGGATTACTGAGCTTTGGCGGCATCGAAACCGGTCACATTAGTGGCAGCCTGGTGGTGGTGCCGATTGCTGATCAGACTTTGCAGGAGACCTACGAGATGCGGTTGGAGCAGCAAATCAGAGCCTGCGTCAACGATGAACTGTGGCAGAATATGAACGCAATTAGCCACCGCCCATCCTACCCAGAGAGCCTGCGCTCTGCCATCAAGGACGCCATAGAGTTAGTGAAAAAATTAAGGGAGCCGGTCAACAAAACACAGAGATTTGAGCAAAACAGCCAAAGCTTCGACCAATATTATGCTTTGCCGTTATTTACCTTTATCGCTGGTGAGGCAATGAGTGAATATTTTGGGAGCGATCGCGAGGAGCCAGAAGATGAAAGGTTCCGCGATATTTTGGCGACATATATCCGCTTACTGTATCCTGTAGGCAACATCCTGCCCATTGGTCACCAGTACAGAGACTTCCCGTTCGTTGTTTTTAACAGCTACAGTCTAGCAGAGATAAGAAACAAGATTTTTACAGATAAGTATCTTTTAACTTCAAATGAGTTAAACGTACTAAACCTGATTCTTTCCAAACCAAGCTATAGCAGTCCTAAATAATTCCTGAACTCAAGACTTTCTTTTCTTGGCGTTCTTGGCGCCTTGGCGGTTCGTTAAAACAAAGTAATATTCACTCTTCAGCTCAGATTGCTATAGTTCTTAGCGATCGCCACACTTGAATAAGCCGGGAGGCTAATTATACTTCAGCTCTCCCAGCTTGGCATCAGGCTCCAGGCGGTTCTTCGCCCTCAACATACATCGGCGGCTCAATCGCAAAGTTGTTGAGCATACCACCCTCATCGACGACATAGCCGTCTGTCGTGTGGAAACCCCCCTCCTTATCCTCTTCCTTTGCCATAGTCTCAACTTGCTTTTCACTCAGTTCGGCGGGGGCACCAGAGGGAATTATGGCATCCGGGGCATTGACTCCCGTTAGTACTTGTGTCATCTCAGCTCTGAAGATGTCGGCGCCTGGACTACCCATCGCTCCAGACTCAGGTTCGGATGGCTCTTTTGGCGTCGCTGGTTTTGGTTCGTTAGTCATAGAATGCATCCTCTCTTTTGCTATTCGAGTTTCTCTGAAAATACCCCAGTTTGTATCGAGCTTGTCTCTTTCGTGGGGATTAAATTGCGAGGTGCCGAGTCAGAAATTCAGGAGTGTAAATGCCCGTTCGGGTTCACCTCAAACATCATTCCCAGGACGCCACCCTCCCAAAACTGCTGCAGCTCCCAGTGCGGCAGCTGCCAGAGCGCCCCACTTGAGCGGCGGATTCTTATCCAGCCAGTCAGTGAAGCTTGGTATCGTCAAGTTGCCAAAATCTCCCTCAACTCTGTCGTAGCCTGGCATGGGCGCGAAAACATTGTCCGGCGCGTCCTCAGACTTCGGCTCGTTAGTGCGCTGCCCCGCGAAGCCAGCGAGCAGCAACAAGTAATCTACCAACTCGGGCGAAACTCGCTGCAGCACATCGAGTACTTTGCCTACATCCCCGACGATGAAGTCACGAGTTGGATGTTCGGCGACGTAGAGGATTGCTTCGGTAACAAGGCTAGGCTGGTAGTACGGCGGTATTCCCGTCGGCTTCACGCCTAGCTTAGTGCGAACCTTATTGTAGAATGGTGTGTTGATAACTGCTGGCTTCACACTCGTCACACTGATTGGTATTCCCTCATGTTGCAGCTCAACACGCAGGGATTCCAGGAAGCCTTCGACACCGTGCTTTGCCGAAGAGTAGGGGCTTTGCAGCGGCAGCGCTCGCCTACCCTCCATTGAGGAAACATGGATCAGCGCCCCGCGTCCTTCGCGCTTGAGATGTGGCAGTGCAGCCATGGCACCGTATGCCTGCCCGAGGAGGGTAACATCAATGACTCGTTTAAACTCCTCTGGTGTTATTTGGCCGAACTGGGCGAGGACGCCGGTAGCGGCGGCATGCACCCACGTATCGAGTCGCCCGTATTGCTCGACTGTCTTGTCTGCGATCGCCTTTACCTGCTCGAAATCGCTGACATCGGCAACTACAGAGATTGCCTCACCGCCATTCCGCCGGATCTCGTCCACCAAAGACAAAAGCCCCGGTTCGCTACGAGCGGCAACTGCCACTTTTGCGCCTCGCTTGGCAAACTGCATCGCTGTGTCACGTCCGATGCCGCTGGAAGCACCAACGACTGCGACAACCTGTTGGTTTATTGGCTTCAGTTGCATCGCTGCTACTCCTTAAAAGTACTCATGACAAAATTTTTACCTTCACAGGGAAATTCAATACAAAAACGTGTGATCGAGTTTGCTTCTACAAGCTCAGCTCCTACTATCCATTTAATAGCTCAGATAAAAGGTGCCTACATCAGTCGCAAGGTTGACAGCTCCGCCTCGTATGTTTGACTAGTTCCCCCCCTTTGCCCCTCTGCCCCACAGAACCCCTCTTCTTTGTCAACAAATGTAATTATCAGCTGCTAGTATTCAGGGTATAGGGTGACAATTCCTTTAATGTTTGGCAATTTTACCTAAAGAACTGATGTTCGACTTCAATACCCTATGTGACTTCTCTCGCGCTAACTGCCTCAGCATTTGTTCGTTTCTGGTACCAGCAAACTTGGTTGCCACGTCGCTGACAATGATTCTCACAGCACTTGGTCGCCCGAAAGTTCAGGTATGGCAAGCCGCTGGCATTGCTAGCATCTTTGCGCTAGTGATGGTACTTCATGTCTTTACTTGGTTCATGATTGGGGTGGTGATGGTTCCCACCTACATCCTGCTGTGGCTGGGAACCAGCTGTTTGCTCACCAACCTAGGGGCGCTCGCCTACCGAACAAGGCAGGGGGAGGACGCCGCCTGCTCAGCCTCGCGTACTGATCGCGCTACGGCGGCACCAGCTCGACTACTCATCAACCGCTGCTGATCATACCCAAGCAAGAGTTCCCACGCATCAGCAGGGTACTGTACCGTAAGTGGCAGGGCAGCATCATCCAACATCCAGCGACCGTGCAGCTCGTCTACTTTAATGTGTAGATCCCAATAGGCCATTGCAGCCGCTGATAGTCCAAGCCGTTCGCCTGCTAGTCGGTAGTTGCTGAACCCTGCTGGCACAGAAAGCTCCCCGTAGAGCAGTCCGCCGATGTAGCGCAGGAAATAGCGCTTGCGCTCGGTGAGTAGGAAGCTATGGTTAATCCCTGCCAGCACCTCCCAAGGCACTAAATCAAAGTATGCCTCTGGTTCGGTCTGCATACCTAGCGCCTCAAGCATCGTAGTAAAGTGGGAAGAGTGCTTGCGGGCAAGGCGACCGCCGCCGTATTCTTCTACCAGCAACCGCGTCAGCACCGAATGCACCTCATTACTAACGCCCCCCAGGGTGCGGGAGAGCTGGCTTGCCTCTACTAATCCATCAAGAGAGGCGATCGCGAGTAGGCGACGGTAGCCTGCTTCAGTCACTTGATCCCGAAAATACTGATCGTCAGAGGACAAAGCAGGATCAAGATCAGCCGCCACGCGTTCGAGTAGTGCCTGCTTCACGTCCTCCACGCCTTGAAGCATCGCAATGTCGAGTTGTGCCAGCTCCCACTGCTGCCACGACTCCTCAATTCGGTCGCGCACCGCTCGCAAGTAAGCAGATCGCTCGTTGGTATAGCGCCGCAAATCGTCATACCAAAAAAGCTTGAGTCGGTTGATCCGATAAAGCACGCGCTGCAGAAAGCGGTGTGCCGCATCAGAACCGGAGTTTTCTTTGTAAGCAGCTGACTGTGCTGTAGCGATCGCCGCTTCAAAGTTACTCACAATCTCGGGCTGTGTACCCAGTTTCTTGTCTAGATCCTCCATTTCGAGCAGTGTTATGAATTGCTGCTCAGCCTCATCGTAGTTTATGGCGGCTTGTTGATTCATTGATCTACTCGCTTCAGCCTCAGTGTTCGGCAACATTACTAGGTTGCTGTACATGTAATCTTCTTCATTCTCTTACAACTCCTACTCGATCTTCGAGCATTACCACAGGGCGCTGCATCCACCCTGGAGGTAGATATTAGAAACTGGAATCACAATCTACAATATACATAAGATATACATTATTAAGCCTTTATCTAGACAGTATTGAAGCATCTGCATGCAAAAATTTAAGCAACCTAACTACTAAAGTGAGCAGAGTTCAGTGGTTGCTATTTATCTAAGGATCTGCTACCAGGGATAAGCCTAAAAAAGCTAAGCAAATCTTGGTACGACACCCTAAAATACGACGTTATGTCTAGCCCTATTATTGACAATCATGAGTTTGGTTACATTTATAAATATTAGTTAGAAAGATGTACCTTTGACATGGCGCTTGTTAAACACAGCAACCAACAACTTCGTTGCTTCGTCTCTGCTTAAGTATCGTTTACTCCAAAAAATTGAGCCAGCTCTGTTGTGAAAAATGTTGAAGATTCATATCCCCTTTCACCTATACAGCAGGGCATGCTGTTCCATAGTCTGCATGCCCCACAGTCTGGGGTTGATATCGAACAGATAATCTGTGGCTTGCATGAAGACCTGAACGTCTGTGCCTTCAAGCGCTCCTGGCAGCGAGTTGTAGAGCGACAGCCAGTCTTAAGAACAAGCTTTTGTTGGTCAGGCGTCAACGAGCCCCTTCAGGAAGTACATAGACATCTGACAATCCCGATTGTTGAGCAGGACTGGCGTGGTGTGCCTCCAAGGGAGCAGGAAAAACGACTGGAGGCTTATCTTCAGGCTGATCGACGGCGTGGCTTCGAGTTCACCCAGGCACCGCTGATGCGCTTGGCGCTTTTCCGGGTGGAGTCGGCGGACTACCAGTTCATCTGGACCTTTCACCATGCGTTGCTGGATGGTAGGTCATTTCCTTTAGTCTTCAAGGAACTCTTTGCCTTTTATGAGGCATTCTGCCGGGGCGAAGAATTACAACTTGAACTTCCCCATCCTTATCGAGACTATATTGATTGGCTAGGGTTGCAGGACTTTACCAAGGCCCAGAGCTTCTGGCTTAGAACTCTCAACGGCTTCACCGCTCCTACACCAATAGATGTAGACCATGCTTACCGGACTAAATCCGATGAGGCGGAGGGCTATGGAAAGCAAGAAATTCGACTCCCCGAGACGTTGACTAAAGCATTGCAATCCCTGGCTGAGCAGCATCAACTAACTCTCAATACCCTGGTACAGGGGGCCTGGGCTCTGCTCTTGAGCCGCTATAGTGGTGAGTCGGATGTTGTCTTCGGAGCAACAAGAGCGTGTCGTCGGTCGGCGCTGAAGGGAGCCGAGTCCATGGTGGGACTTTTTATCAACACCCTGCCGGTACGGGCAAGCGTATCTCCTGAAAAGTTACTACTGCCATGGCTAAAAGAACTCCGGGCTTACTGGCTGGCAATACGGGACTATGAGCACACTCCACTGGTAAAGGTTCAGGGATGGAGTGATATACCAGCAGGAAACCCTTTGTTTGAGAGCATCCTGGTCTTTGAGAACTACGGATTGAATTCAAGAATGCGCTCACTTGGTGTCAGCTGGGAGAACCGAGAGTTTCGGCTCCTTGAACAGACAAACTATCCCCTCGCGGTGGCGGCTACTGTAGAGCCAGAACTCTTACTGGAGATGGCATACGCTAGGAGTCGGTTCAACAGCACTACTATTGCTCGGATGCTGGGACATCTTAGAACCTTGCTCTTAAGCATGGTTGCAAATCCAGAACAGCGACTCTCAGACTTACCGCTCTTAACGGCAGCAGAACGTCATCAGCTGCTCGTCGAGTGGAATAATACCCAGGCAGATTACCCCCAAGATGCGTGTATTCATCAACTGTTTGAAGTCCAAGTGGAACGATCCCCGGATGCTGTAGCAGTAGTGTTTGAAGACCAGCAGTTGACCTACCGAGAGTTGAACCGCCGTGCCAACTGTCTGGCGCACCATCTACTTAGTCTGGGTGTAGGGCCGGACGTTTTGGTGGTCATCTGTGTAGAGCGCTCCCTGTCCATGGTTGTGGGAATCCTAGGCATCCTCAAAGCTGGCGGGGCTTACGTACCCCTAGATCCAGAGTACCCGAAGTCGCGCCTGGCCTTCATGTTAGACGATACCCAGGCACCGATACTGCTAACTCAGAAACGACTGATAGAATACCTGCCTGAAAGCGTAGCCAAGGTAGTTTACCTTGACGCTGACTGGAAGCAAATTTCAAGAGAAAGCGATCGCAACCCCGCAAGCGTTGCCACAGCGGAAAACCTGGCCTATGTGATTTATACCTCGGGGTCTACAGGGCAGCCGAAGGGGGTGATGGTTCCTCACCGCGGTGTTTGTAATCACCTGCTCTGGATGCAGACGGCCTTTCAACTGACTGAGGTAGACCGAGTCCTACAGAAAACTTCTTTAAGCTTCGACGTTTCGGTCTTAGAGTTATTCTGGCCCTTGTTGGCGGGATTGCGGTTGCTCATGGTCAAACCAGGGGGACATCAGGACAGTGCTTACCTAGTTAAGCTGATTGCCCAGCAGAAGATCACGTTCCTTCACGCTGTGCCATCTATGCTTCAGGTATTGCTAGAGGAACAGGAAATAGAGAGCTGTAACTGCCTGAGGTACGTCACTAGTGGTGCCGAGGCTCTGTCCAACGAACTCAAAGAGCGCTTCTTTGCGCGAATGTCAGCGGAATTCTATAATGCCTACGGGCCAACTGAAGCTGCCATCGGTGTAATTTACGGCAGATGTAAGCGCGAGACTAATCAACGCATTGTCCCCATCGGCCTTCCCATTGCCAACACCCAGATCTATGTGCTAGACTCTCATCTGCAGCCCCAACCTATTGGCGTGCCGGGCGAGCTGCACATCGGTGGTGTCGGCTTAGCCCGTGGCTACCTGAATCAGCCTGAACTGACTGCCCTGAAGTTTATCCCCAACCCCTTTAGCAAACAGCCAGGAGCGCGCCTTTACAAGACCGGAGACCTAGCTCGCTACCAGCCGGACGGTAATATCGATCTCCTCAGTCGTATCGACCACCAGGTAAAGATCCGTGGCTTCCGCATCGAACTAGGGGAGATCGAGGCGGCGCTAAGCCAGCATCCAGGCGTGCGGGAAACCGTTGTCTTAGTCCGGGAGGATATTCCTGGCAACAAGCAACTGGTAGCCTATGTTGTGACGAACCAGGAGCAGGGACTCACAACCAGTGAATTGCGTAACTTCCTAATGGAATTCCTACCCAATTACATGGTGCCCTCCATCTTCGTAATGCTGGACGCCCTGCCGCTAACACCCAATGGGAAGGTGAATCGCCGCGTGCTTCCTGTGCCCGACCAAGAACGTCCCGATCTAGAAAGAGACTTTGTGGCACCCCGAGACACAGTGGAACTCCAGTTGACACAGATTTGGGCAGAGGTTTTAAGTATTCAGTCGATTGGAGTAAGGGACAACTTCTTCGAGCTGGGAGGACACTCGCTGCTAGCTATGCGTTTGTTTGCTCAGATTAAGAAAATATTCGGCAAAGAGCTTGCGTTGCCTACCCTCTTCCAAGCACCAACTATTGAGCAACAGGCTAGTATTCTCCAGCAGTCAGAATGGTCAGCACCCTACAAATCCCTGGTAAAAATTCAGTCAGGTGATTCTCAACCGCCATTCTTCGCCATACATGCTGCTTATAGCAGTGTTGTCATGTACTACAATTTGGCACGTCATTTGAATCCAAAGCAACCAGTTTACGGGCTACAACCACAAGGTCTGGATGAAAAACAAGTTCCCCAAACCCGGATTGAGGACATGGCTGCTGATTATATCAAGGAAATACGTACTGTCCAGCCAGAGGGGCCTTATTTTCTAGGAGGCTTCTCCATGGGGGGCATGGTGGCCTTCGAGATAGCTCAACAGCTGCACTTCTCAGGCCAGAAAGTGGCTATTTTGGCCTTGTTTGATACCCACAGTCCGGGGTGGCTCAAACCCTTACCAGTCCATACTCGGGTCTCTCGACATCTGAATAACTTATTACGACTTAAACTGAAAGATAAATTGACCTACCTACAGAAGAAGTCGGCTGGCAGGTTTGATTCAGATCACATGCAACCCTTGCCTCAAGCTCAGGACAAATCCCCTTTACAAGAGGCGCACGAACAGGCGGACAAAGATTATGTACCTCAAGTCTATCCGGGTCGGGCAATCCTCTTCCGAGCCAGGGAGCCGCTTGAAGGAAGATGGTCAGAGTGGTGTTCGGTTGACCCCGAATTGGGCTGGGGTAAGCTGGTTGCTGGAGGATTAGAGATCCACGAGGTTCCTGGCAATCACATGAATATGTTCAACGAACCCTATGTACGAATCATAGCCGAAAAGTTGAGGGCTTACCTAAGCGATAACCCCTGAAAAATCGGACTTGCATCCAGCCGCGATTTCTGGTAATGGAACAGCGGCTTGATTCTAAATGAGGGAGGAGAAGCTACATTGTTCTGAAGAAACCTCTTACGTGTAATCAGATCTGACACTTTCGTTATCACACCACTAAGGACAACAAGGACCAAACCGTATGCGCTACGACGTTTTCGGAATGTGCAACGCCCTGTTCGACATCCAAGCCGAGGTCAAGGACGAAACCCTTGGGGACCTGGGCTTGACCAAGGGCACCATGTCGCTGATCGGTGAGTCCGAGCAAAAAGAGATTGTGCCCCGCATCTACACGCATATCGTCAACACCGAGGCGGGCGGCAGCGGCGCGAACACGATGATCGGCGTCGCCCTGCTGGGCGGCCAGACCTGCTACACGAGCCGCGTTGGGAACGACGAACACGGCACCATTTACCGCGACGGCCTCGCCGCCCAAGGCGTCAAGCCTAACCTGGGCATGGTCGATGGAACCACGGGCATCTCGCTCATCCTGGTCACGCCCGACGCCGAGCGCACAATGTGCACCTTTCTCGGCCTGTCGCGTGAGCTGACCCGTGATGACGTGAACGTGGAGGATTTGCGCAACAGTAAGTATCTGTACGTCACTGGCTACCTGTGGGATACGGACAACCAGAAAGAGGCCGTTCTGTTCGCCATGCAGGAGGCTAACAAGGCAGGCGTCAAAGTTGCCCTGAGCCTATCAGATCCGTTCTGTGTCCACCGCCACAAGGATGACTTTCTGCGCCTGCTCAAGGACCACGTAGATGTCATCTTCGCCAACGCGCAGGAGGCCCAAGCGCTCACCGACACCGATTCCCCATACGAAGCTGCCAAGATCCTCACCCAGTACTCCGACATCGTCGCCATTACCATGGACGAGAAGGGATCGCTGCTGAGGCAGGGCGATAGTGAGTACGAGATCCCCGTCTACCCCGTCAAAGCCGTGGACACCACGGGCGCTGGCGACATGTACGCGGCGGGCCTGTTGTACGGCCTGTCGCAGGGTCTGCCGCTAGACGTGTCGGGCCAGATCGCCTCGTACGCCGCCGCCCAGGTCGTCGCCAAACTCGGTCCGCGCCTGGAAAGTATTGACCAAACCAAAATCGAGCAGATCAAAAACGGCTCGACGCAATAGCCAACGTCAGAGATGTAAGAAATCTCTCCAGTTTTTGGCACACATCTGCATAATTCCTAAACCTAGAGCTGAGAAATAAATAGAGGTTCATTAAGGGCGACTGAGATGGCTTCTACCAATTCTATTAACACGCTTTGTGAGGTTTGGAAATATGCGGATGAAAACTTGCTTGCTTGGTCTAATCACTATCGCTACCGCTTTCGGTTTTGTTTCAACTCCTGCCCGAGCCCAGAATGCAGCATCTGTTAACCAGCAATCTGGTCAATATACCACACAAGTAGGCAGCGGCAACACTTCTGTCAACGCGAATGCTCAAACCGGCATCATCTCGCAACAACAGCCGACCTTTGGCAGTGGAGTCAACGGCGCAACTCTTGGTCAAGATAACTACCAAGGAGCTTTACAATTAGGCCACTACAACACTTCTGTCAACGCGAGTAATCAAGCTGGCACCATCTCGCAAGGACACTCCTACCCATACTTCCAATACGGTGGTGGAATCAACGCGGCAGGTGTTACACAACGCAGCGGGCAGGCAGTGCAACAGTCAGGTATAGGCAATAGTGGGATCAACGCAAGCGGTCAAAGCACTGATATTCAACAACACTAAAGAGTTAGGAGCCGCCCCAAGCTTGAGGTGACCAATGGGCTGAGCAACTAGTTGTGTTGGCGAAGCTAATTAGAGGGTAGATGACGATTACCCATCAAACCCTACCCTCTTTTTCTAAAGATATCCTTTTTCCCTAAGCGGAGTAACCCAGTCCAATTTATTACCGGATTAATTTGGGAAACTCCAACTTTTAAATAATGATTCACTTCAGCAGGAAGTAAACATGAATTTCCGACTTTTTTCGTCACGCTTGTTGTTAGCTGTTTCTGCTTTCTTGCCTTTTGCACCGTCCTTAACTTCTTCTGCGTCTGCACAGTGTGTAATGGTTGATGTTTCGGTTCAAACTGCAATCCGTGGCTCCAAGACTCCAGCAACGCAAGCCAATAATGTGGATCTGCAAAGTTCAGGGTCGTGCGTTGGGAACACAATCGTACACACAAGTACACAAACGGCGGTCAGCCCCGGTAATGTGACCCAAAACCGAACGAGTAGCGAGCAGATAAGTGGTGGTGCAGGCAATGGAACTGGAGTTTATGGTTCAACCATCAAAATTCCAGTCGAAGTAAAAACGGATGTATATAGCCCCGGTCTAGACCCGAATTTTCTCGCGAATGTAAGGGGTTACAACGTTCCCCATAATTAGCCAAAAAGACGCTTCGCCATATGCCACTGGGCGAGACACTCGTCGAACCACTAACAGCCCCTGTTGGTGTAACTGCAAGGCGTTAGCGATCGCGTCTTACGTTGTACTGGCTTTTGGGGTGAAACTACCTCAACTCGGTACTCTTGCAGGTATTAGGAATAGCACATCCTTAACTAAACTATATATTCTAGTTGCCATCATTCCTCAACCCACCCTTTAGCAATCAAAGCCCAATGAGCTGTAATTCTGAAATGGCAACCTAATTGAGACTGTGTCAGAAAGCTTGTGCTACTTGGAGTTTAGCTTAACAAGAAGGCAATTTGACTAGTCATTAATCCTGATCTTTTTTCTGTTTCTTCGTTTGTCTAACCTCTCATATGCTGAGTACTCAATGCTGAGACTCTCAAAAGTCACAAAATACTTATGGCTCCAGCTATCTATAAACTTGTCAAACCAAACTTCTGTTGGAATTAGATCGTGAGCATCGGAGTGACCATCATTATGGCTCAAATGAATTTCTCCAACTTGGTTTAAACTCAGCATTTCTAAACATGTCTTCTTAGTTAATTCCTGGTCTCCATCAAACCAGATAAGTACGTGGGAAACATCCAAGAGTAAGGGATGATCTACCAGAGTTTTCAGGCTCGAATGCATCTCCATATTTGAGTGCTTCAGACAGAGCTGCTATTCGTTGCTCAACAGTAGGAAGGGCGAAACGTTGCCGCAATTCTTCCAGTCTCTCTAGAACAATACCCTCCTCTGGTAGCGGAGCTTGTTCACCCAGATCAGTATCAGAGTTTGTAGGTTGATTAGAATTTTCTACCATCACTAGTTTTCTTACTACTGAAACCGTCTATGTATACTCTACATTTGAGCGTGGACGAATTGAGAACGCACCAACCTAAAAATCAAGGTTTGAAGTCCCCTATTTTTGGCAAGCTTATGCAACCAGTTCTGACTTTCGGCAATATTATAGTTCCACTGCTTTAAAAAGGAATGTGTTCGCATAAGGGAAGAATGGGCATTACAGCCGGAGTAGTGTAACTTAAAGGATAAGATGGCTACTTTTAAAAGATAAAATGGCCACCCGACGAAAGCTGGAATGGTCATTGTTCCGTTGTGCATAATCTGTACGCGTCGCATTCAATCTCTCAAATCCGCTTCCATCCTCAGCTCTGTCCTGCGGTCAACTTGGCCTAAAAGTAGCGAATAAAGCCGTTAATCTCCGCCAGGTCTTTCCTGGCTTGACCTGTGATAATGTAGGCCTGACTCATTCAGCCGTCTCTTGCAATCGCTGCTGGTTCTGCTCTAGCAGTTCCTGGATGACTGCCTCACCGTCATATAGCTCTCCCCGCTCTGAAGACTCAATGCCAAAGGTTATTTCCTTCTGGAGTTCTACCAGACGAGCCTGATAGAGGCGATCTCGTTCCTCCAGCAGCCGCAGCGCTTCCCGAATCACCTCACTCGCAGACAGATACCTGCCGCTCTTGACCTTGGTGTGGACGAACTGCTCAAGCTCAGAGGTTAGCGATACGTTCATGGGATGAACTGGTTGTTATAGGTGTCAACTTCATTGTGCTATTGATAACAAGGATTGTCAAAGTTTGTTATTGAAGCGATGGGACTGAAGGAATCGGTCCCCCAGATGGTCAAGTTCTCGCTTCTTTTCCCGATAGCCAGGCAGGAGCCGGGCTAACAGAGGCATCTTCTCTAGCTCAAGGCAATTCTGAGCATGTCGTCCGCCGTTGTGAGCGCAGCGAACGGTAGGCGGATAACATGCAATAGAGTGATTGCCAATTCCTGCTCTTGTGCAGCACCAAGAGCAGATTGTTCGGTAGGAGCGAGAGAGTGGTGCTCGGACTCTATACCCCCAATCACTTCTACTACCTCAGCATCCAGCCACTCAGTCTCAGGCGTTCTGTGTGTAGCTTTAGCCCTTCTTGATACATCTGCGTGATCTAAACAGATATCCTGAACAGCAATGTAGACTTGCGCCTCTCCAGTGTCAGGGAGGCGAGATTTTTCATCGGTAAACAATCAATCGTCATGCTTGGTTAATCCTAGCTTCCCAGACTCTCTTGGTTATGCCCTTCAGTTTTTTAACTCGTAAGCCACTATTAAACTGAGAAAGCCTCAATTTTAGCAGACATTTCCAAACCTGATCTCGGAAACGGCTTTCAACGTCTTGGCGAAGGAAATCAACAACGTCAGGGTGTAAGACAGCAGGAAGAGACATATTTGACGCAACTATTGGCAACACGGTGAGATTAGGGGCTGGCGATCGCCTGCTCAGTCTCTGGCAAATATAACCGCAAGTCAGCCGAAGAGCAAACCTAGCAGCCCAGGCACAAAGTTTGGTAATGGCTTCCGTAAAATCAACAGTACAACTAATTATATTCATATTTTAAACTGCGGCTTTTACGGATTTACGAGCGGATTAAAAGTAATTATAATTGCAGGACAATATAACGTTTATTACATTGCCCAATGTAGTTTTAAATTCAATAGAGCGATGCCAATCAAAAAGCCACTGGCACTGAAACAGCCTTTATAGGCAATATTCAACTAGAACGCAAAATCCATTCATTATGTTTATGTATCTATGACAAAAGAAAGACCAAAAATCACTAAACGCTCAGAGGCTCAACCGTTTTATCGTCCTAAAAAGCCTAGTAAAGATGACACGCTTAATCCAGAGTTGGGAAGATTAGAAAAGGAGCAACCTGATCGCGAGTCGTCAGATGCCTACCTAGCATCATCGCCCTGGAATAGTCTGGCTGTGTTCTGTAATGATTCATACAGAGAATTTACACCCTGGAATGAGGAAAACAAAAAAAATCAGGAGTCAGTTGTCCAAGTCCAGAAAAAATGTGTAACTCTCCTGAAAAAGGCACAGTCAAGCACTTGGGATGAAATAGTAGATCAATTCGAGCATACCAAAGAGCGCGAGGTAGCAAGAAAGTTCTTTTCCTATCTTTCAAAGAGGCACCGAAGAGAGAGTGATACTGATTCACCTATGGAAGTGCTGCGGCAACTCCAGATAAATTTGACCCAGTTTGTGGAGCTAGCTGAATATGCTTTTACGGACTCTGGGAACCGCGACCTAGTTAAACTCGATCTAATTGCTGATGTGATTAGGCATTACCAAGGGCAAGAGCGAACATTTTTATTTCTTTCAGAACTTCCTTTTGTGCTAGACGAAGAGTCTCGTTTAATCCTCCAGTCATCTAACGGATATCAAACAATTTTGCATTGGGGTTCTTCTCGCTTTCTAAAATATTTCTGGCTTCGGCTTCAAGAAAAGTTTCGCATCACCCGTGTTGCTATCACGGACGAGGCAGCGCAGAATCTGGCTCGCGAGTTAGGAGAAACGGAGGCAAGCCTTCGCACTCAGATTGAACTGTTAAAGATTGAAAATGACGATTTGAAGAATCAAATCGAAGAGATTAGCTCTCATTCAAAACAGGAAGCAGTATATAAATTTGCCAAAAATCTCCAGTCACAATCTAATCCAGTTTTGGATCAAATCGTCCTTTTGTATCAACGGTTAAAGAAATCAGAGGATGAATAATTGCCTTTGTCCTCTACCGACTCCCTTAGTGTTCTTATTGCTTTAGAAGGGTTGTTAGAAGCGTTTAAATCTCTGAATATTAATCAATTTCCAGCCGACACAAGTAAGTCTTTTGAATTACGGAGTGTTCAGTTGGGAGAGTATTCCTATGTCGAGGGTTCCGCTTTTGCCAACTCCGAAGACAAAAAAATGGTGCATTGTATTCGTCCAGGCTGGCGCGTAGACTCAGAAATTATTACACCAGCCCGTGTTAAGGAAATTCCAGAATAAAGTTGAGTAAGCAGATGCATATCGCTGTGTTGCTTGATCTAGATAATATCAAACCTAGACTATCAACGGTAGAAGAACTTTGCCTATCTTACGGCAAAGTTGTTGATAGACGTGCCTTCTCTAATACCCCTGCTGTTCTGGCGGCTTACGGTGGGTCTTTTCGCGAATTTGGTTACCGTTTTGAGTTGACCCCAGGGCTGGAGCCAATGCCCCAAGAGGTTGATACTCTGATTGAGCGTACTGCTTTGGAGATTGTTGCTAATTCTGAGCTACAGGTTAAAGTTATTGCCGTTGTTAGTAATGACAACGATTATGCAAGTCTTTTTAAGCAGCTGAAAAATAAGGGGATTAAAACTATAGTAATTGGTAATCAGATAGGTAACAAACTGAGGAAAAATGCTGATTACGTCGAAGTTATAAGTGAAGTTCTGCGACCTACATATGTAGGCATTGACTTGGGTACTACAAACACAGTGATGGCTCTAGCCAACATTGCTCCAGGTAATGGTCAGCAGTGGACAGCCGCAGCTATTAAAGTATCGGTAAAGGATGAGCAGGGTTCTCTTGTCAGCAAGGAGATAATTCCTTCATCAGTACGCTTTAATTCAAGAGAACAGGCTGAGGTGGGAGGACACATTAAGGCTCAAGCATATGCTTTTCGTGACCAGACTATCCTGGCATGGAAACATGATATGGGCGCATCTAGTGAGGGTAAACCTTTTCATTATGATTTGACTTCCGGCAAAATTGCTCCTGAAGAAGCTGCGGCGAAGATTCTGGCTTTTTGTCGCGAGAAGCTACTGCAAAGGCACAGAGAAGTACAGGGTGCAGTGATAACGCACCCAGCATCCTATGAGTCTGATGCGATTGAAGCTACCCGCAGGGCAGCGGTTCTGGCTGGATGGAAAGAGGAAGAAGTTGTGCTGCTTCCTGAACCTCACGCAGCTTTGTATGATTTTCTCCATCGTTTGCAGAGGGGTGAACTTGAACAACCCTTCGATATTACGCAGCCAACTAATTTACTTGTTTACGATTTAGGTGGTGGCACGCTAGATGTTACTCTTCACAGCGTTCAGTGGGATCAGACAGTCAACCGATTCATCATTCGCGATTTAGCTGTTGGCTCCCGTACCCGTGTAGGAGGAGATACTGTAGACCAGCTAATTGCTGAACACATCTTGAAAAACTGCCCTGGTTACAAAGAACTCTCTTCTGCGGAGCAAAAAAAGCTGAGTTATGAGCTGACAATATATGCTGAGAAGTTTAAGAAGCTGTGGGGGGCTGAATATTATGATACCAGCGACAAGCAGGATTTCAAAGCTCCCTTTCAAGCAATCTTTTTAGAAGGGCAACTCCCCATCCGCTACTTTGTTAACTCAGAACGCATGCGCGAGATTTTAACGTCTCTATTGTGTAATGATCTTAATTTAGCCTGCGTAGAGGCGATGGATACCCAAAGAGCTTTCGATCAACCTCCATTTACTGATAAATTCAACAGCTTTGTTGTGCCTGTACTTGAAATTATCCTAAAAGTCAGGCAAAGCACTGGTCAAATTCCCAAAGTTGAAGCTGTGCTCTTGAACGGAGGAATGACTTACTTCCCACCAGTGCGTGAGTGCCTGACTAGGCTCTTTGGCAATACTCCAATCATAGATCATGGTGATCCTGATCTGGCTGTAGCTAGAGGAGCGGCTCTTTTTGCAGCTGGCGCACAAGGGCGTAGTGCTCAACGGGTGAATCCTACAAATATCTATCTCGAAGTCAATGAAGATGGTGAAAGTAAGTTACGCCTTTTAGTTGCTCAGGGACAAACCTATCCCTACCGCACTGTCCTAAAAGGCTTCAAGTTACCTAACACCAGCAGCGGGTATTTACAGTTCAAGGCTTGGGTTGGCATGGGAACTCAGCCTAACCGTAACACTATCCTGCAACGGCTTCGTCAAGTTGCAGTCGAAAAGATTCTTGAAGCTAAGTTGCAGCCTGGGTGTCTGCTCGAACTTGAAGTGGAATATACTTTTGATGAGCGGTTTAGGCTCACAATCGTCTCAAAAGAAAGTGGTGGGGCGCGTTTTCAGTTAGAGGTGATTTCTGATTCAGAGGCTCCTGTATCTTCTCCTCCCCAACGTTTAAAGTCTTCAATAATTATTCCCTCTATTCCGAGAACAAGAACTGGCCGTCCAGTGGCTTCTGGAACCCAAGTAAACTTTCAGGAATGGCAGACATTTGCCTCAAAAATAAATGCAGATCCAAATAGTAAGGAGCTGTGGCAATCCTGTAGAGAACTTGAAACAAAAACAGTTACAGCTAGTAATCGCCTTGAGCTGATCAGTCAGTTTCTCAGGTGGCTACAGATGAGTGATGAAACTAAAACTAAGCTGGCAGTCAGAGTTTTAGAAAAGCTCTTTCGCTCATTTGACTCGATGGACGTAAAGTCTTCTGTTTTAGAAAAAGAGTTTGAGTCATGGATCAAGAGTAAGTTTAAGAGTGGTCTGGCTAATGATTTATTAGGAACTATTGGGTTGACACCGGGAAGGCTTTTATGGTCGGGTTGGGATGACTACCTGATCGCAGCATTCAACTCCCATCAGCAACGAGCGCAATCTGAAGTGTTTCTTAATTCTCTTGGGAAATGTGGATTCCCTACTTCAAAGATTCTGGAGTTACTCCATAGTGTTATTCAAAGTGGTCAACATATGGCGCCGCGAGCAAAAGCGGCTTGGGCGCTGGCAAGGATCGTGAGTCCGGGACAACCAAAAGATTGGCAAGCCAACTTTACAGATGTAGAGAAAGCTGCCCAACTTGCTCTCGAACAACTTTACCATTCGGCAACTGCACCTCAAGTGGCTGTAGGTCTTATTGGCTGTCTCTGTCAATGTACAGCATGGCAATCTATGGGAGCAACCCTCAGCCAAGAAATCTGTGACCGAGTTAAAAAATTACCTCAAAGTCATCTGGCTGTATATCCAAATTTACCAAAGTTTCCGACGCTCGAGAGGACGTTTTATCAAAAGCTATCTTTACTACCGCAGATGTTGGAGCTTGATCGGGCTTCTCCAGAAGATCTAACCCGGATTAGGGAGTTATTGTTAGAGGTTGTGAAAGACTAATCGCCTATCCCTCTGCCATCACTCTGAGTGGAATAGAGGGTTTTGGAGTAACGAGGATAACGGTTTAGGTGTCAAGCAGCTGATCTCGTAGGAAGGTGATCGCCTTCCGTTCATCGTCGTTTACAGGTTGAGCGATCTACTCACTTGCTGCGATATCTGCCTTCCGACGCTCGCAATCACTCTAGCCATCAAGCCGCTCCACTGCCTATCACAGATCTTTTACTAAGGGATCAATCAGGTCATTGGGAATGCGATTGCGCTCAATGTACTGATTGATTTCTCCCTGATGATCAAGGTAGTAACTGAGAGCATCGAAGACTTGAGCTAGGGTGAGATGGGGCAAATGCCGGGGAATTTCTTCTGGGGAGATGCCCCAGCGCCAGTTCTCCACAATTCCCCGGACAGGTGTGCGGGTTCTTTTAATCACAGGTTCGCCGCTGAGGATGCGATCGTCTTTGACAATGTAATGGTGTTCGGTGGCTTGAGTCATAGGTATGGGTTGGATTGAGTGTGTTTTACTGTTTTCAAGTTTATTTAGTTTCATCGGCTCCATCGACCCTATTGGCTTCTAGTGATCGGCAGGATGCGGACTCTAGAGCGTGACTTGTCTACCGTAATTAAAACCCCGGTCACTGAAGGGTGGCAGTTGTTCCATCAAATCGTCGGAAACTTCAAATGTAAAGAGTGCCGCGATCGCAGAGTTAGCAGCCTCAAACTGGGCAAGCATGCACCCGGCTACAAGGCAGCTGCCAAAGCTCTAGACCTATTCATAAGAGAGGTAAAATGTGAGTAGCCCAGAGGGAGGTGAGAAATTTTTAGTGCTAACTTTTTCCTGCTATGATTGACTCAAAAAATTTAGCACTACAGCAATGTTCGTCGGAGCAAAAATCATTAAGCAAATTCCGTACTTTATATAGTTGATTCGCAGCGATTGGCGGGGACACCACACTTCTTGGAGGCACACAGCATGACCAACGACAGCAGTGGCCGGCTTGACCGGATTGAGCGCACAGTTGAGGTGATATCTCTTGCGGTGCAGGCTAATACAGAACAAATCGGTTTGATTAATAACGCCCTTTTACAACTAGCCAATGCCCAACTACAACAAGGGCAAGCTGTAGAAAATCAGAAAGCTGAGTATCGAGGATTCATGATTAAAACCGATGCAGTTCTAGCTCGGATTGATGCTAATTCAGCTAGCATTAATGCATTGTTAGAGCAGCAAAAAAAGATTCTGGACTACCTGCAACGCGACGGCGGGAATGGCAGAAGTGAGTGAGGGAGGGAGCGATTACATGCTGAAACTCAAAAGGCAAAAAAATGCTCACAGAAATAGACGATATTGAAACGCTATCAAGGCCCCTAATAGTTATGCAATTGCAGCCAGTGATTGATCTAACAGATGACCAGTTCTATGAATTGTGTCAACTCAACCGGGACTTGCGAATAGAGCAAACTTCATTAGGAGAACTAATAGTTATGCCACCAGTGGGGGGCGAAAGTGGCAAGCGTAACGCTGACCTGACTATAGACCTCGGCATATGGAATCGCTCTTCTAAGCTAGGTGTTGTTTTCGACTCCTCGACTGGCTTTAAACTTCCCAACGGCGCAACCCGCTCCCCTGATGTATCCTGGGTAAGGCTAGAACGCTGGGAGGCGATCGCCCCTGAGCAACGCCAGAAGTTTGCGCCTCTGTGTCCAGACTTTGTAATTGAACTGCGATCTGAAACCGACAGCCTGGTGGCATTGCAAGGAAAAATGCAGGAATACCTAGAAAACGGCATTCGCTTGGGTTGGTTGATTGACCCTAAAACACAGAAAGTTGAAATTTATCGACCGGGGCAAGCCGTGGAAATTTTGCAATCTCCCAAAACTTTATCTGGGGAAGACGTACTGCCGGGGTTTGTCTTAGAGTTGGAGCCGATTTTTGGGCGTTGCTGAATCATACTCTGATTCAGCAACGCCTCATGTCAGGCAAGTACATAGAGTGTTAGGCTATAGGTTTGCTTTTCCCCGTGACTCTAAATGCTGTCACTCGAACATCTATTGCTAACTTTCACGCTCTTTAGCTTCTACTATTTGCTGTAAAAATGCTTGATGTTCGACGGAGTTTAAACCTGCTTGCAACACCGACAAGACTTGTGACAGATCGCCGTCTAGCATTGCTGTTACCTTTAACCACAGCCCTGGAAAAACTTGAGAGCGAATAATTCCGTCCTTACCTAACGTCAGCGCCACATAATCCCCATTCTGTAGACTGAACCAGTCAATCCGCTGGTCAAACACCTGCCAAACCACATACTCGCGGACGCTATTGCGACGATAGGATCGCTTCTTATCCCCCAAATCAATGGCGGCACTGCTGGCGGCGACCTCAGCTACAAGTTCGGGTGCGCCTTCGACGTAGCCTTCTTCCCCTAAATAAGATTGTCCCCCAGCAGTGGCATCTAACAACAGTACGGCATCGGGTTGCGGCTCATTGTCCAAATCGAGACGGAGCGTGGGATTATCTCCCAGCCTAACACCTGGTGTAGCTATTTTATAGATTCCCAACCAGACAATCAGATCGGCGTGGGGTTCAGCATGAGGTTCAAAGCGCAGAGGCGATGCCATGTAGACGACTCCTTCCACCAGTTCGGCTTTCTTAACGTCCGGCATCGCGTTATAGCGCCGCTCGAATTCGATCCGGGTCAGGCGATCGCCATTGGCTAACGGTGGGACTCGGGAGCCGCTGCGATCGCGAACGTGGGTTGGCCCAGATGGAGAAGCTGTCATGAGCAGTGGTTGTTGAAATTGGACTTTAGTTTCTTAATTATCGCAAGATAACTTTGCAAATCGCGCTATATTTGCTGCTCATCCATAATTGATTTACTGAAAGGCAGCACCCAGATTTGAACGGAACTGATGATGTCTACTTCAAGGTCTGTATAATGTCATATCTGGATTCAGGGCATCGAGCATGAAATGGGATCGCGGCCCGATACGGGTGGAAAGAAAGGAACGCAGTCTAATCTGGAGGGAGGGAGAATTTGCAACTGCTTTTTCTCCAGTTCATAGTGTTTTTGGGTGGCATTCAGTTTTTCCTCGAGTTGCTGGGTCTGCTGCTTTTGCACGAAACGGTGAGACAGCCCTGAAGGAGGGTTTCCCTCCGTAGGGGACTGCGAACCCGGAGGGTCAATTCCTTGATGAGCGTCTGGCGTTACTAAAAGCGAACTAGGCAGATGGTGAGGGGGGATGCTGAGCTGAACCGTCAAGATTAGGGGGAGCATATAGATTTGATCCATGGGCTGAACAGGAAATTGACCACTTCACCTAGATAATAATAGTCAGCCGCCGCGAGTCAACTTTCATACTCAACCAATCACCTCGATCCGGTCGGCGGCACCGCGTTGTTGTGCCGCTTACGCCGTTATCATTTCAGACGTTACATCAGGTGATGCTGGCTCGAACCGCAACACCATGATTTGCTCTGGTCGTAACCCCACAGATTCGTAAGTGCGTCCGCTACGATCGCGCTCACTCAACCTCGAACGCGGCACCATGCGCTAACGTCTCAACCACTGTGCCAACTTGCCCACGCTACAGGTTGTATTCAGGCAGGTCAACGGTCAGGGCGACGACATCTAGTAACTTAACTGGTTCGCGGTCACTCTTATCACCTCCACAGATTACAGAGGATAGCAAGTCGTTAATCTTGGAATCTCAGAATCATGCTCAATGATCCAGCCACTCCGAATGATTGCACTTCTATTTGTTTCTACTTTTTACATCAACAATGACAATCAATTGCAACTACAACACAATCTTGATACTGTTTCAGCATTTGTCGAAATTCTTGTAACCACTCTTCATCGGTTTTATCCTCACGGTCATACCACTTCCCGTCAGGTGTAATGATTGCGTAAGCAACTAAATCATCGACCAATCCCGAAATCGGGCAAATATTGTTCTCTGTTTTAACAACATCGAATCCATACCGCTTTTGAAACTCGGTTGGGCTGAGATTGTAATGCTGCTCCTTACCCCAAATAATACCGTCATATCGCCCACCAATCACGAACCCATCACACTTAGCTTGCGCCGATGGATTGTCTTCATCGGCTTCAAAGTAAGGCATCATTAGTTCGTGAGATTTTCTGGCTGGATCGGGTTCGGCGCATCCAACCAAAACAAGTGTGAGAAAATGGCTCATTGCTAACTCTTCACAGTTCGGCTAATTTCTATCATTACTGCCTTAATGATACGCTTCAACCACTCTCACCTATCTCTTTTCAAAACACTAAATAACAATCCAATAATCTCAAAGCATGATGCCAATAACCTTGATCGACAAAACTTGATTTTAACCACAAACAAATAATATCGAAAGCACTGTCATCATCTACAATCGAAGCGAGATAACGATACAGTTGAGCGGCAGCAGATTAACCATGAGCAAATTATTATTTTGCCTAGCAACAGTTGCGACCGCACTCACGCTCATTCTATTTCATTTAACCCCTGCTTTACCTCAGTCAAACCCGAAACAACCTGACCTCACTATCAATACAGCAACTCGCTTAGATGTTATTAAAGCTACAATCAAGACATTCCCAGGGACGATCAGGGAGAACCGACATCTACACTGGCGACCAACTGGGAAGGAACAGGGGTTCAACCTGATGTGAAAATTTTAGCGTCAAAGGCACTCAAGACTGCTTACCTGGCTGCATTGAAAGGAGTTTTAGCTAAGACGATTGAGCAGGAATTCAGCCATGAATTGAAGAAGGCGATTGAGAATGTGCAGAGGTAGCTAGTGCACTTGCAATCTCAGCCTTCCAAGGCTAAGGGAGTAAAATGAACAGTATCGCCAATTCGGTAGTGACCATGACTACGCAGCGAGTTACCATCGAGCTTCCAGAATCCGTTTTCCGGCAACTGGCGCGTATTGCTGAAGCAACACATCAGCCTATTGAGGCTCTTGTGGCGCAAAGTGTCATGAGCAATTTACCGCCCTCCGCAGATAATGCACCGCTAGAGCTTCAGCCAGAACTGTTGAGAATGCAAAGCCTGAGTAATGAGGAATTGCTGGCGATCGCCCAAGCCCAGGTCGAGCCAAAGCAACACGAACGTCATACTCAACTACTGGCAAGGAACGAAGAGGGCTTATTAACTCTAGACGAGCAGCAGGAGCTTCTAACTCTGAGACAGACATCTAATTGGCTCATGCTTCGTAAAGCGTATGCTTGGTCTGTTTTGCGCTGGCGAGGACAAAGGATTCCAACTTTGGAAGAATTGCCAGTTCCATTGTGACTATTCCAGAGAGTCTGCGGCGGCAACTCACTGAGGAGGCAGGCTATCGCTGTGAATACTGCAAGACTTCCTCTCGGCTAACAGGAACACCCCTGATTATGGAACATATTCTCCCTCGGTCGTTGGGCGGAACCGACGAACCCAATAATCTAGCTGCATCCTGCTACCGCTGCAATGAGTTTAAGGGAGCAAAAACTCATGCGACTGATCTCCAAAGTGGGCAACTTGTCCCACTTTTTACCCCTCGAAACCAGTATTGGGCGAACCACTTCACCTGGGTTAATGGCGGAACTCACGTCGTTGGAATGACACCTACAGGAAGGGCAACTGCTCTAGCATTACGACTCAACAACGAGAATGTCGTTGAAGCACGAGCAATATGGATAGAATTTGGATGGCATCCCCCGATGGACGACTAGCAACTTGACTACGCTGATCGATCTGATCTGTTGATTCGTTATTTTCCTTTTAAAAGGCGGCACCCAGATTTGAACTGGGGGATGGAGGTTTTGCAGACCTCTGCCTTACCACTTGGCTATGCCGCCGGAGTTCGGAATTATTATTGTATCAACATTTTAGCAAAATTTCCACTCCTTCCGCAGACACAGAGGCACTGCCCCTATAAAACTTTCACCTCGTCGGCAAAACTGCCCCGGCGGACAAAATGAAACGGCCCCGCGACAGACCCCCAGATATGCTCATCACTTTCTGGATCGCGTCCCCGGTCGAGGCTGATAAATTTGTCCTCGTCAATTTCAAATTCGCTATCAAGATAAGTCTTTTTGCCTTTGCGAACCACCATACAGGCTTTACCCGGTTCAACCGCACCTTTGAAGCTGTTACCAGTCCACTCGACAATCATATTACAGCCTGGTAATTTCTCCAACTGACTAGAGGTTAGGGCTTTAAGGCGCTCTCTGTCGCGGGATGCGCCGTAGAACTGCTCTTCTTGCTTGACTGTGTAGTTTTCGATTTCGATGCGATCGCCAGCCCCCACCAACTTCAGCACCCGCACCCTGTATGGATCATTCAGTGTATAATCATAAGCTTGTTCAACAAAGAAACTCACTCCTGATAAGAGTTCCAGGGGTAGGGGGCGCATACAGACGCGAATGTGAGCGAAAAAGGGAGGATTATCAAAAGCTTGTTTTTGGTTACTGAAATCAGCTGCCATCCAGCGAGCTAAAGTTACGATATCTGTAGAGTGGCTCATGCGCGTTAGTTGATCACAATGCTGTTGCTAGGGATAATCTGGAAGTATTTTAGAGCTTGTTACGCCACCTTGGGGCAGGGAAATGCTGCAATTACTGCCGCTATGTTCTGGCTGTGTTGCAGTTCGGGAGCGTTGGCAAAGAGTGAGACAACCAAACAACGAGATGAATTTCCTCCTAACGCGCTACAGATTATCACGCCCGAGCCACTGCTACCCCAACGGGTAGGGAACCAGCCGTTAAGCCCCTTGCAACGTCAAAACCTAGAGATGGCGCTGGATCAATTAAGTGCACAGGCGGCAGCAAAGCTGAAAGCAGGGGATAGGGTGGGAGCGTTTGAAATTTGGAACCGGGAATTGCGATTACGGCGAACATTGGGGCCGTTGTCAGAGGTGAAAGCGCTAGGGCGAGTAGGAGCGATCGCTTGGGGTGAAAATCAGCAAACAGAGCTACAAATTATCACTCACCGACTGCAAGCAGTTCAGGGGCTGACGAAATTCCCACCAACGGTTAATTTAGAACTCTTGCAATCGCTAGGTAAGGCTTACCAGCAAGTGCGATTGCCCCAACAGGCACTAGATGTTTATCAACAAATTCTGGTTGCAGAGCGTCAGCAACACGATCAATCTGCCCAGGAGGCGACACTCAACACGATTGCAGAACTCGCTCTAAGTTGGTTTGACTATCCTAAAGCAGCTACTACCTATAAGGAATTACTGGGCTGGGCAAGAACTAAGGGAGATCACCTCAGTGAGATCACTTATATACAACAGTTGGCTTACATATACGATCAAGCAAAACAACCCCAGCAGGCAGTGACATTCAAGCAACAGCTGGCAGATATTTATCTCAACGAAAAAGATTCAACCCAATTACCAGCGCTGAGGCTAGCGATCGCATCAGATTACGAATCCCTTGGCAAGGTGAAAGAGGCATTCCAAAACTATAAACAAGCTTATACTTCCGCTTGGTCACTAGAGCAGTATTACCGTGCTGCTAGTGCCCTGCGTAGGTTAGTTGCGCTCTACCGCTCTCAGGGTCAGATAAACGAGGCTCTGCAAACCAGTCAAATTCTTTTGCAGGCGGATGAGCGAGCAGCTAACCAGTACGGGATGATGAACACCTATGACCAAATAGGGCAGATTTATCTACAGCGCCTCGACTATCCTGCTGCCAAAGCGGCGTTTCAGAAGGGGCTAGAATTAGCCAAACAGTTGCAGTATCAGGAAACCTACTTTACACAGCAGATTGCGCAAGTAACTCAGCGGATCTCAAAATAAATCTCAAAGCGGCAATCCTTAGTACCTGGATAGGTCGGCTCCATATAATTTAGCCCCCCTGAGATCTGTACCAGCCAATACAGCACCATTCATATCAGTATTGTAGAGCTTGGCACCACTGAGCTTAACATCAGTTAGGTTAGTATCTTTCAAACTGGCATCACTCGCAAAGACTTGCGTCAAATTTGCTCCCTTTAGGTTGGCACCAGTTAGATCAGCGCCCTCTAAGTTGGCAGCATTTAGATTAGCACCCTTTAAATTGGCTTTCCTCAAGTCAGAACCAATTAAGTGAGCGCTACGTAAATTTGCTCCTTCCAAGTCACACCCCCGGCATTCTCCGGTTTGCATTAAATGTCTGACTTGAGCCGGATTGGCAGCTTTAACCGGAGCCGCTAAACACATTGTGCTTAGTAGTGCTGTAGTAGCTAGAATCTCCAGTTTCATGATTACACCTCAAAGCGCGTCCGAAGCTAGTGAATAGCTTCTGATAACAATGATCGCTTGACTGCCAGGCTTTTGCCCTCTTACGCCCGGAGTAACCAAAAGGGTGAAATTTGTCAACTGAATCATCAAGCGTTATCGTCTTGCTACCCTCTATAGACACAATTTCAACGCTTTGGCACTATACCAATGGGATGAATAAATTCCTGCCATGGGTCTTGAAGGTTATTTGCTTGGCATCCAGTCAGAGCGCGATAAACTAACGGGAGGGTTACAGAAAAACTTGGGGGATTTTGGTGCGCCTGTTTACGACAGTCGTGGCGTTGCGCTGCTACTTACGTTTACGCCGCTTAGGAAATAACTGGTTAGGGCAAGAGGAGCCGAGCGATGAGGTTGCTTCCTTGTCCCAGAAAGCAGTCGGTCTGGTTCCTACTATGGGAGCCTTGCATGCAGGCCATTTAAGTCTAATTCAACGGGCGCGGCAAGAAAATGCAACGGTCATTGTCAGTATCTTTGTTAATCCCCTGCAATTTGGCCCAAGCGAGGATTATCAAAGCTACCCGCGCACGTTAGACCAAGATCGGCAACTCTGTGAACAGGCTGGGGTGGATGCAATTTTCGCCCCCACGGTCGAGGAACTTTCCCCCAACCGCCAATTAATCACTCAGGTTGTCCCCCCAGTTGGCATGACTTCGGTTTTGTGTGGGAGCAGAAGGCCAGGACATTTTCAAGGGGTTGCTACGATTGTGACGAAGCTTTTGAACGTGGTACAGCCCGACCGGGCGTATTTTGGCCAGAAGGACGGCCAGCAACTGGCAGTGATTCGGCAGTTGGTGGCGGATCTGAATTTGCCAGTAGAAATTTTGGGCACATCGACGGTGCGGGAAGCGTCTGGTCTGGCCTTAAGTTCCCGTAATCAGTATTTGACGCCTGAGCATAGACTTGAGGCGGCGGTGCTGTATCGAAGCTTGCAGCGGGCTGAGCAAGCGTTTTATGGTGGGGAACGTCTAGGTAAGGCGCTGATTGAAGCTGTCAAGAGAGAATTAGCAATGGTTAGCGCTGTACAGATGGAGTATGTCGAATTGGTGCATCCTAGTACGTTGATACCTTTGGAAAAAGTGGAGTCAGCTGGAATGCTCGCGATCGCTGCTCGTGTCGGTTCTGCTCGCCTAATTGACAATATAATTCTGTGTGATCGTAAGCCTATAGTGGCAATTGATGGCCCAGCTGGGGCAGGAAAATCGACGGTAGCCCGTCAGGTAGCGAAAGATTTAGGACTGCTTTATCTCGATACTGGTGCGATGTACCGGGCGTTGACGTGGCTCGTGCTGCAATTGGGAATTCCGCTTGATGATCAGTGCGCGATCGCGGAATTAGCTTTTAATTGCCAAATTCAACTCGCCTCCAGCGCCGACCTGCAAAACCCAGTGCGAGTCTGGATTAATCACCAGGAAGTTACCCAAGCCATTCGCAGTTCACAAGTGACGTCTCAGGTGTCCGCGATCGCAGCCCTGCCTGCTGTCCGCCAAGCACTTGTAAAGCAACAGCAGAGCTGGGGTGAAAAGGGTGGCTTGGTTGCTGAAGGTCGCGACATCGGCACCCACGTTTTCCCGGATGCCGACCTAAAAATCTTCTTGACGGCGTCCGCCCAAGAGCGGGCGCGGCGTCGGCAGCTGGACTTCCAACATCAAGGTCAGGTAGACGTGAGTTTGGAGCAGCTAGAACGGGACATTGCTGAACGCGACTGGAAAGATAGCACCCGCGATGTGGCACCACTGCAAAAAGCAGCGGATGCGATTGAGATTCAAACAGATGGTCTTAGCGTTGCTGAAGTCACGGCTAAAATTGTCAACTACTACCACGAGCGATTGTCTAAGCGGTAATACACACCCAATGGGCGCTCTATTGCGACTTTTGCGGTAAAATTCAAACGTTTGACACTGGTGGACATTTAGTATCTAGGTATTCAAGCTGCAGCATTGGCTCTAAACTTGAAAGCAGTTAGCAGAGGATTACAAACAATGGCATTCGAACTTCCCCCTTTACCCTACGACTACGATGCCCTAGATCCGTATATAGGGGCAGAAACCCTTAAATTCCATCACGATAAGCACCATGCTAGCTACGTGACTAACCTCAACAACTTGACAAAGGATACAGAACTTGCCAACAAGTCACTTGAGGAAGTGGTCATGGCAAGCTACAATGACTCGTCCAAAGCTGGTATATTCAACAACGCTGCTCAGGTATGGAACCATACCTTCTACTGGAACTGCATGAAGAAAAGCGGCGGTGGTAGCCCCAGCGGTGAGTTAGCCGAAAAAATTAATTCTTCTTTTGGTAGCTTTGATAAGTTCAAGGAAGAGTTCAAAAACGCAGGGGCAACCCAATTTGGCAGCGGCTATGCTTGGCTGGTGCTAGATAGTGGTGAACTCAAGGTTGTGAAGACGCCAAACGCTGCTAACCCCATCACGAGCAACCAGACTCCGTTGTTAACCGCTGATGTGTGGGAACACGCCTACTATCTGGATTACCAAAATCGCCGCCCAGACTACCTCCAAACCTTTCTCGACAACCTGATTAACTGGGACTTTGTCGCCCAACAGTATGCTGCGGCCAAATAAAGCAACTTCTGTTGTTTAAGCTTAGGTCTTGAGCCGGTTGGGACCGTTACTAGGTAGGAAGACATTGCCTCCATTGCCTAAACAATAAGCTAATTTACCAGTCAGGACAGCTACGACTAGAATCGTGGCTGTTTTTTTATTAGCGGTCTTATTCCCCCGTTCGCGGTATTTAACTTACCTTCAACCGCGATCAGGCCCCCACTATAACGACGAGCGCTAAGTATTGATTCGGGATGGCCGATATCAATTCCCAAGCGATGCGTTTAGTGGGGGATGAATCAAAGGAATATTGCCTGAAAAATAAGATGTACCCTGATTTAGATTGTTTGTCGGTATGTCAAATAGTTGTGGTGTTAAGGGTACATCTTATTTTTGGCGTCGGCTCCCAAGGATCAGATATATGGTACTCAACCATAATTTATAGCACTTCTCTAAAGAATTATGGTACAATAAAATCATAAGTCTCCCACCGAGCCATGCTTGTACTCGAAGCCAAACTACGCGGCACAGATAGTCAGTACCTGATCATTGACGAAATGATCAGGACGGCTAGGTTCATCCGAAATAGCTGCCTTCGCTATTGGATGCATAACCGTGGGGTAGGTCAATACGACTTATCTAAGCTGTGTTCTGTTCTGGCAAAAGAGTACAAGTGGGCAGGCAACCTAAACTCAATGGCACGACAGGCGAGTGCCGAAAGAGCTTGGGCTGCGATTAAACGTTTCTATGACAACTGTAAAGCTAAGAAGCAGGGATTAAAAGGTTTCCCTCGCTTCAAGAAACATAGCCACTCAGTCGAGTACAAAACCACAGGCTGGAAATTGTCGTCTGACCGCCAGTCACTAACATTCACCGATAAGTTTGAGGCTGGAACGTTTAAACTTATCGGCACTCGTGACCTTAACTTCTATCAAATAGAACAGATTAAGCGAGTGCGAGTGGTGCGTCGCGCTGATGGATACTATGCACAGTTTTGTATAGACGTAGAACGCAAGTGCGAACATGAGTGGTCTGGGCGAGTTGTCGGCATAGACGTAGGGTTAGAGTATTTTTACACTGATTCGGACGGGAATACAGTAGAAAATCCTCGGTTCTTACGCAAGTCAGAGAAAGCTTTGAAGCGGTTACAACGTCGGGTATCAAGAAGTAAGATCGGTAAGAAAAACCGAAAAAAAGCCATCAACAGGATGGCAAGAAAGCACTTGAAGGTCAGTAGGCAGCGAAGGGATTTTGCAGTTAAGGCTGCGTTGTCGCTAGTAAGATCGGCAGATCTGATAGCCTATGAAGATATCCTTGTGCAGAATCTGGTGAAGAATCACCATCTAGCTAAATCAATTTCAGATGTTTCTTGGTCACTTTTTCTAAACTGGGTGGAGTATTTTGGTAAAGTCCACGGCATTGTTGTCGTGGCAGTTCCACCCCAGTACACCTCGCAAGATTGTTCCAGGTGTGGTCATCGTCAGAAGAAAACTCTATCCACACGTACTCATCAATGCGTGAAGTGTGGGCTGAAGTTGCACCGAGATCATAACTCAGCAATTGAGATCAGGATTAAAGGACTACAGAAGCTAGGAGCGAGTACCGTAGGGCTTACGGGAATTCACGCCTGTGAACAGAACGACCTCTGCATCGTTGAGGAAACTCAATCTTGTAAGCCGACTGGACGAAGCAGGAAATCTGTAGAGCAATCTATGGAATCCCCCATAAAAATTGCGAGTGCGAAGCGCGAAGCAATTTAGTGGGGGAGGATGTCAATATTGTTGTTACGCATCAGGAGGGGTGCGCGACAACTCGCACTGACTCAAAATTATGCCTAAATCAAAAAAGACTGCCACTGAAATTAATCTGAGCGATCCCCAATACTACTTCAACCGGGAATTGAGCTGGTTGGAGTTTAACAACCGGGTATTGCATGAAGCCTGCGATCCGCGAACCCCTCTGTTGGAGCGCCTCAAGTTCTTGGCAATCTTTAGTTCCAACTTGGATGAGTTCTTCATGGTGCGCGTTGCCGCTTTGAAGGAACAGATAGTACTGAAGGTGAGCAAGTCAACCGCGGATAATCGGACGCCCCAAGAACAGCTGGAGGCGATTAGCCAACGACTGCGTCCCCTGGTGACGCAACAGCACCGGCAGTTTGAGCAATTACTACGCCATCAATTGGCGCGAGAGGGTATCCACCTGCTTGACTATATAGATCTGAACCAGGAACAGCGGACTTACCTGCAACGCTACTTTGAGGAGCAAATATTTCCAGTCCTGACGCCACTGGCAGTTGACCCCAGCCATCCGTTTCCACACATCTCCAATCTCAGCCTCAATTTGGCAGTCGTGGTAAAGAATCCTGAAACCGAAGAAGAACTCTTCGCCAGAGTCAAAGTACCCAATGTACTGCCCCGGTTTTTGACCCTGCCGGAGGAATTGGGAATTCAGCACAAGGGACGACCCATCCACTGGACTGGTGTACCGCTGGAACAAGTGATTGCTCATAACCTGGAGTTCCTATTTCCAGGTATGAATATTCAGGAATATCACCCCTTTCGCATTACACGTGACACTGACCTGGAACTAGAAGAGGATGAAGCAAATGACCTGCTGCTGGCGATTGAGCAGGAACTCCGTAAACGGCGCGTCGGCGGCTCGGTGGTACGGCTGGAAATTCAAGCCTCGATACCCGAAGGATTGCGCGCGAAGCTGTTGCGAGAGTTGGTTTTGGCTGAGAGTGATATTTACGAAGTCGAAGGTTTGCTTGGTCTTGGGGATCTGATGTCCTTTATGGCGTTACCACTCCCTGAACTCAAAGACCCAGTGTGGAAGTCCGTAGTGCCGCCCCGCCTCCAACGGATTAGCAAACCGAGTACAACCCATGATGTGCCGGAATCAGAGGAAGGGAAAGATTTTTTTGCTGTGATTCGAGAGCGGGATTTGCTGGTACACCATCCATATCAATCCTTTTCCGCCACAGTGCTGCGCTTCATTACCCATGCTGCCCAAGATCCGGATGTGCTGGCAATCAAAATGACGCTATACCGCACTTCTGGCGACTCGCCGATAGTCAATGCTTTGATTGCAGCGGCAGAAAATGGCAAGCAGGTGGCTGTACTGGTGGAACTGAAAGCCCGTTTTGATGAGGAGAACAATATTTACTGGGCGCGGCGGTTAGAAAGAGTCGGGGTGCATGTAGTCTATGGTTTCGTGGGTCTTAAGACTCACTGCAAGGTTGTGATGGTGGTGCGCCGGGAATCAGACCGCATCCGCCGCTATGTCCACATTGGCACTGGTAACTATAACCCGAAGACCGCTCGGCTTTACACAGACTTGGGAATGTTTAGCTGCCGCGAAGATTTGGGGGCTGATCTGACAGATTTGTTTAATTATTTGACAGGGTACTCGCGGCAACAGTCTTATCGTCAACTGTTGGTTGCGCCGGTAAACATGCGCGATTGCATCGTTGCCCTGATCCGCCGCGAAATCGAACACAGCCAGCATGGCTCCCCTGGTCGCATTGTTGTCAAAATGAATGCGCTGGTCGATCCGCAAATTATCGCCACTCTATACGAAGCCTCTCGAGCCGGGGTGCAAATTGACCTGATCGTGCGCGGGGTTTGCTGTTTGCGTCCAGGACTCAAAGAAGTGAGTGAAAATATTCGCGTCATCAGCATTGTTGGTCGTTTTTTAGAACACTCCCGCGTTTTTTACTTCCATAACCAGGGTCAAGAAGAAATTTACATTGGCAGTGCCGATTGGATGCCCCGCAACCTTGACCAGCGGGTTGAAGCAATTACTCCAGTGGAAGATCCAGATAATGCTAAGGATCTGCAAGAAATCCTTGGCATTATGCTGGCGGATAACTGTCATGCTTGGGATTTGCAGCCAGATGGAAGTTATCTCCAGCGACGCCCGGATGGCGATTCTCCGCAAGCTAGCTCTCAAAAAATTTTGATGGAAATGGCGCTCAACTCAGCTGGCATGGTCTGAACTTGCAGCGATTTATCGAGTTTTAACTTAAATAGGTATAAATGCAGAGAGATAATTCGACCAGAGGGTAGAGGGATTTCCGCCTTTCACCCCCATAAACTATGTCTATTACTTCAGTTATTCATTCTGCATTTTTTTGGATCTTAATGTTGTCATGTCAGCCTTCTATCCTGCGCGTCCTGGTTGTTGACGATCACGAGCTAACTCGTTTTAGCCTTAAGTTAGCATTCTCTAGCCAGGAGAATATCGAATTAGTGGGATTGGCTAGCAATGGCCAAGAAGCCCTAGAGATGGTCGAACGCCTCCGTCCTGACGTGATCATTCTGGATCTACAGATGCCCGTTATGGACGGGTGGAGCGCCTCGACTAAAATTAAACATATTGAGCCGAATACTCAGATCATTGCTTATTCATCAGTGGAAGACCCGAAACTCGAAGACACAAGCCAAACTAATAGCTTGGATGCTTTTTGCAAAAAAGACACCGCTACTCCAGAACTGATTGCTCTGGTTAGAGAGTTAGGTCAGCGAGCTGCCGCTAGTTGAGCTTTTTGTGATATAAATATGGCTTTGAGTTAAAAATTGCTTTTTTAACCTATCTCGCATATAATAACATGACTCTTTAGCATCCTTAAGCGGTGAGGAGTTTCCTCCCGCTTTATTGACGTTTGTTCAAGCGCCGGTAGAGCAGTCGATGAATGATTGCTCCCGGCGCGATGTTTAATCGGTCGCTTCTGGGAAGTTGGCTTAACTTGCTTGCGGAAATGTCCGCCTGAATTCATCAATCAGGTCGTCCATTTCTTCCAGAGCCTGATTCACATCGACTCTCAGCGTTCCCAGGTTTGGTTGCTCCAACAGCCGCACCAGAGACTCGCGTTTGCTTTCGATTAAGGCAATTCGTTCTCGAATAGTTTGTTGATCCATTGTCTGCTTCCGATGTTTGATTCTGCCCTAATTTTAGTGTTAATCGAAAATGGGAACTGTCCAACTTGCTGTAAATGGTACGTTAATGCGGGGATTGGAGCTGAATCCTAATCTGCTGGGGGTTGGAGCGACTTTCGTGCGAGAAGCAATTACAGAACCGAGCTATCGGCTCTGGTCGATTGATGATTGTCATCCAGCGATGATACGAGTGACTACAGGTGGGGTGGCGATCTCCGTGGAAGTGTGGGCAGTTCCTGCTGAGGCGCTGAGTGAGATTCTACTGCGGGAGCCGCCGGGATTATGTATTGGTAAAGTGCGTCTTGCCGATGGGGAAGTAGTGCTTGGCGTTCTAGGGGAACCAATTTTGTGTGAAGGCAAGCGCGAAATTACTCAATGGGGTGGTTGGCGTGCCTACATTGAGGATGTCAACAAAACCCGACGATAATAGTGATTACCATGCATTCTACCTAATTATTATGTTACGTAAATTTTCTCTAGGAACACTGGGTATAAGTATCGGTGGTGTTTTATTTGTCGTGGGATTCGCCGCCTATTTTGCCCACAATGCGACACTGAATTTGGTGGGATTCTTTTATGGATTTCCCCTGTTACTAGGAGGGCTAGCGCTCAGAGCCGCTGAACTGAAGCCGGTACCACTCAGCCAACCCACCACGCCTGAAGTGCTGGCACTGCGACAGCAACAAGCAACTGACACTCAAAATCAGATTCGCCAAGATGTCACCCGATATCGCTACGGTCAAGAGGCGCATCTTGATACAACTCTATCTCACCTGGGTCTTAGCCCCATGGACGAGGAAAGGCCGGTGATCAAAGGGTTACGGGAAACTGAAATTGAGGGGGCTTACGCATTAATTCTGGAATTTGATTCGCCGCTGATTCCCCTAGAACTCTGGCAAAAGAAGCGGGAGAAGATGACGAGCTTTTTTGGTCCTGGAGTGCAGGTTGAAGTAAGCAAGCCTTGTGAGGACGAGATTGAGCTTGTTCTGATTGCCACTCCAACAGAGGGGTCAGGGGTCTGACCCCTGTTCTTGTTATTTTTCTAGGCGAACTGCGTACCACTGTAAATATTGCCCAGGGCCAACATCCAATTCGCAGCTAGTGTCTAGTAAATACTGGGCTTGAACCTCAACCGAAGTAAATTTTTGTAGATCTAGCGGCAAATCCTGCTGTCTCTGGCTCAGAATTTCCTTGAGCTTTGACAATAGCTCTGCCGCCGTAAGGAATTGCTCCGGTTGATTGGGTTCCAGGACGACAAAGGCATCCTGCTGGTACATTAATGGATCTGGCATTGGGGGTTTTTTATAACTTTAGATAGTGTTAATGCTTCAAGATCAGCTGTTAATTTAGTTAAACTAGCTAAATTCCTTTCTATTCTAGATTTTAGAAAGAATCCTTGAAAAAGTGATTCCCGTGGAGATCCGGACTCGTATTGCTCGACGGGAGAAAGCAAACCAAAGTATTTGACACCTAGCAAACTGCTATGACCCGAACTGAAGCCTGCCTGATATTTAATCCGGCTTCCGGCCAAACTGACCCGGAGCAAGATTTGGCAACAATCCGGGGGATTTTGGAGCCGAGTATTGACTTGGATATCCGGTTCACGACGATGGAAGTGGATGCAGACACAATCGCCAAAGAAGCGATCGCCCAGGGTGCGAATATGATCATTGCATCGGGTGGCGATGGTACCCTGTCGGCTGCTGCATGCGCCCTGGTGGGAACGAACATCCCAATAGGCGTGATTTCTCGCGGCACGGCTAACGCGTTTGCTTCGGCGTTGGGGCTTCCAGATACGATTGAAGCTGCCTGCGAGATAATTTTGGGGGGTGCGACGCGGGTAGTCGATGCGGCTCGGTGCAATAATCGGCCGATGGTATTGCTGGCTGGGATTGGGTTTGAGGCGGAAACCGTTGACCGAGCTGATCGGCGGGCTAAAGATCGCTTTGGGGTGCTGGCCTATATGATGGCTGGAATTCAACAGTGGCGAGAGTTGGAAGCCTTTGAAGCGGAGATTGAAACCGAGGACAAAGTAATTACTGTGACAGCATCGGCAGTAACGGTGGCAAATGCAGCACCGCCCACTTCAGTTTTAGCCCAAGGTCCAGCAGGTGTGATTTTTGATGATGGGCTACTGGATATAACCGTAGTGGCACCCGTGAGTCGGACGGGAGCGCTTGCGGCTTCTTACCACTTACTGCGAACTGCCTTGAATCAAACTGCCGCCACCGAGCGAGATGACATTGGGTATCTACGAGCCAGACGGGTTATTATACGCACCGATCCGCCGCAGAAAGTGGTGCTTGATGGGGAAATAATTGGCACCACACCCATCGATGTGGAATGTGTGCCTGGGGGGTTAACCATCTTCGTGCCGCCAGAAGCCGCCCCGCCCTCTCCGATTGAAAAACTGGAAGGATTGCCAGACTTAAAGGTTGAGTCGAAGCCTGTTGCGGGGTTTGAGGATTGAGAACTCTACAGAACCGCTAGCACCCGCTCACCCTCAGTTTCTGTACTGTCATTTTTTCTTCCGTTGATGCTTTGATTTGCTCTAAGGTGGAGTCTTGTGGGGACCAAAATATTTTTCACGCCTACTTCCTTGTTAGCAATTTTCACCTTTTTGTAATTGAATCTTTTGACCCTCGCCGCACTAAAGTTGACGGCGATTCTCTAAGAGGTTCTGCCATAGCTGGTAGGGTCGAGGAGTTTTAGCGGGAAGGCGATCGCCTTCCGCTGTTTGAGGTTAACGGAGAGAGAGTGTCAGGGAAATTTCGTCACGCGATCTACTCAAATGCTCGCGATATCTGCCAACGGCAGATCGCAATTTCATGCCAAGTTTTGGGAAAGATAGACTTAAGCGTTCCCTCGCACAGCGAATCGCACCCACTAACTTTCCATGCCACCCAACCTACTACTTGCTTGGCCCACTCTGGAGCAGGCCATAGATCGGCATCCCTCGACTGTTACGCCAGATACACCCCTTGTCGAAGTTCTAGCTTTGATGAGCCAGTTAGGCCAAGGCAGTTGCCCTAGTCCTACACCGAGTTTTGTTTTGGTAATGGAAGGAACTGCCCTACTGGGCATGTTCACAGCAGCCAACTTGGTACGGCTTATCGCCGCTGGTAGGCATGACGTCGGGGTAAAAATTGCTGATGTAATGACGGACTGCGTCATGACGCTACACCAATCCGAGGCACCGTCGGTGGCACTTGCACTCTTACGAATGCAGCAGTACCAAATTCACCAGTTGGCGGTGGTAGATGATCACAACCAACTAGTGGGAATGGTCACCCTTGAGAGTATCCTTGCCTGCCTGCAACCAACCGAGCTGAAATTAGTTGAGCCGACCGAGCCATCGCAGTACGGCATGTCGGTAGCACTGCATGAGAGTGAAGCGAGAAGCAGACATGCCATTGTCGAGGAGCAGACCAAAAGCAAGGAAGCGGAGCAAGAACTGTGCGCAAGTGATGCATATTCTGCACTGGAGCAGGTACAAACATTGCCAGACCTCACCTTTGACCAACGCCTACAGCAGCTGTTGCAGATGGGATGTCGCTTGTTTGGCCTTGAGGTCGGTATTTTAGGCCGGGTTGAAGGTGACGCTTTTGAGGTGATCGCCGTCTGGTTGCCGCATGACGCGACGTTCAAAATTACTCAAGGCGACATCTTCGATTTAAGGCAGACCTATTGCCGCCAGATGTTACAAGCGTCAGAACCGATTTGTTTGGAGGCGTTCGATGACAGCCAAAAAGTAACCTCATGCTGCTTGCCTCATACTGCTTTCCTCTTACAGCCTTACATTGGGACGCGAGTCCTGGTTCACGGTACCGTTTACGGCACACTAAGCTTTTCCAGCCTTACCCCCGGCAACAGACCGTTTAAAGCCGTGGATAAGCAGTTGTTAAAGCTGATGGCGCAGGTGGTAGGCCGCGAAATTGAACGCTCCTCCGTCCAGACTGCCCTTTCTACTGCATTGTCACGGAACTTGCTGCTCAAACAAATTACCCAAAAGATTCACTCTAAGTTAAACACTCAAGAGATTTTTCAGACCACGGCAATGCAAGTAGGAGAGGCATTTCGGGTGAATCGCGCCTTGATTCACACCTATGTCGTCACACCTACAGAAGAACCGCAGATTCCCTTGGTAGCTGAATATTTAGAACCTGGCTATGAATCGGTCTTGAATTTAGAAGTTCCTATCGTTGGTAACCCTCATGCCGAGCAAGTGCTGGCTCAAGATCAAGCGATCGCTTCCCCAGATGTCTACACCGATCCACTACTGTTGACGACGGCTCCCCTGTGTCGTCAAATCGGATTGAAATCGATGTTGGCGATTCGCACCTCGTATCAGGGGGAACCGAACGGCACCATTTGCTTACATCAGTGTAATCGTCACCGCTACTGGAGTCAAGAGGAAATTGAGCTGCTGGAAGACGTCGCGGCTCAAGTGGGAATCGCCTTAGCCCAAGCCCGCCTGTTGGAGCAAGAAACGAGGGCAAGCTCGCTACTGACCGAGCAAAATTCAGCTCTAGAGAAGGCAAGACTTGAGGCAGAAGCCGCCAACCGCGCCAAGAGTAATTTTCTGGCGATGATGAGCCACGAAATCCGTACACCCATGAACGCGGTGATTGGCATGACGGGACTGCTACTGGATACGCCGTTGTCGTCCGAACAGCAAGACTACGTAAAAACGATCCGGGGTAGTGGCAACGCCCTGCTCACAATCATCAACGATATCCTTGACTTTTCCAAAATTGAATCGGGCAAGCTAGATATCGACGAACAACCCTTTGATCTGCGTGAGTGCATTGAAGAATCCCTTAACCTGCTGGCTCCTCAAGCAGCGGAAAAAGGACTGGAGTTGGCTTACCTGATTGACCCGCAAACTCCCAGCACGATTGTGGGAGATGTCTCCCGGCTGCGGCAAATCTTGGTGAATTTACTTACTAATGCGGTCAAATTTACCCTATCTGGAGAAGTAGTGATTTCCGTAACCGCCCGTCAATTGGGTCGGAGTGAGGAGTTAAAAGAGAACTCCTCACTCTCCTACGCCCTCCGGTTTGCCGTCAGGGATACCGGCATTGGTATTGCGCCTGACCGACTGGATAGCTTATTTCACCCATTTAGCCAGGTGGATTCCTCAATCAGTCGTGTATATGGTGGCACGGGACTGGGACTCGCTATCAGTAAACAGCTGAGTGAAATGATGGGCGGCAGGATGTGGGTCGAGAGTGAACCTGACCAAGGCTCCACATTTTATTTCTCTGTGATCGCGTCATCGGTTCATCACGCCTTGGTTGATGACCAGAATTCCCAGCCCCACTTAGCTGGGAAACGGCTGCTAATTGTGGATAATAACGCTACCAAAAGAGCAAATTTGATCCAGCATGTGCAGTCCTGGGGGATGCGAACGATTGCGGCGAAATCCGGTGCTGAAGCTCTAAACTGGATTCGCCGTGGGGAGCCGTTTGACATTGTGGTTGTGGATTGGCAACTGCCGGACATGGATGGTTTGACCCTGGGGGCAGAAATTCACGTCCTAGCCGACCGCCAACGACTGCCCTTGGTAATGCTGACCCCTGTAGGTAGGCAAGAGACAGCAAGTCAGAACCAGAGAGTTACTTTCACTGCTTTCCTCAATAAGCCGATAAAACAATCCCAGCTCTTTGATGTTTTAGTCAGAATCGTTGACGGACAAGGCGATCTCGCAAGGTCCAAAGGCGAAAGACGGAATTCATCCTTCATCCTTCAGCCTTCAGCCCAACCCCTCAACTCCAGTTCTGCGGAGGGCTGTAACGTCGGTAGCCTGGCTCCGACTGACTCCTCACTGCTCAATCCCAACGCCCAACAGCTGCGGATTCTATTAGCCGAGGACAACGCGGTGAATCAGAAACTGGCACTGCGCTTTTTGCAGAAACTGGGGTACCGGGCTGATGTGGCGGGGAATGGTTTGGAAGTGCTGGAAGCTTTGCGCCGCCAGTTCTATGATGTGGTGCTGATGGATGTTCAAATGCCACAAATGGACGGCCTAGAGGCAACACGCCGCATCCGTCAAGAGTGGGGTGTGCGTCCGGCGCCTCCCCAGATTATTGCCATGACCGCAAATGCAATGCACGGCGATCGCGAGGCGTGTCTGGCAGCTGGAATGGATGACTACATCAGCAAGCCCATCCAGATGGAGGTGCTGCTCCAGGCACTTAAGAATCTAGAGGTCTCCTTACGGAATAAAGCTGCTCCAGAAAGAGCTCTCTTGCCTTCACCGTTTCAAAGAGCGACAGTGCTAGACGCCAAGGCATTGCAAGTCTTGCGGGACATTGGGGGTAAAGACGGTCCAGATGTTTTGGCAGAGGTGATTGACAGCTTCCTGGAAGAGGCTCCCAAACAGGTGCAAGCGATTCGTTTGGCTGTGAATGTTGGTGATGCGGCAGCGCTTACGAGAGCAGCTCATACGCTCAAGCCTACCAGTGCCGCACTGGGGGCGATCGCCTTGGCCCAAGTATGTAAAGAACTAGAAGTTATGGGCCGATCTGGCAACATCTCAGAGGAACTGGCCTTGAAAGTGCAGCATCTGGCAGTTGAGTACGAGCAAGTTAAAATTGCTTTGCAAGCAGAACGCGGCATTAAAAGCACGCCCCCCCTTACTAAAGAGGTATTTGGCTCTCAGCCGGGTCGGGAGGGTAGCTTCTAATGTCAAGCATAAGCCCGATTATTCATCCAGTTTCGCCCCTAATCCTCGTGGTTGATGATGACAAGACCATGCGACTGCTGCTGCGCCGCGCGATGGAACAAGAAGGGTATCAGGTGGTCGAAGCCAGTGATGGTGAGCAGTGTTTGGATACCTACACAAGTCGAAAGCCGGATCTAATTCTACTGGATGCTGTGATGCCGGTAATGGATGGCTTTAGCTGTTGTATCCAGCTGCAAGCCCTTGCGGGTGACGATGCTACTACGGAAACGCTGCCAATGTTTGGTACTGAATATGCCCTAGGCAAAACTCAAGCCCGGACGCTTGCGCGTAGCACGCCAATATTAATGATCACGGGCCTTGAGGATCCAGAGTCGGTAGACCGCGCCTTCGATGCGGGTGCTACCGATTACGTCACCAAGCCGATTCATTGGGCAGTACTGCGTCAGCGAGTGCGACGCCTCCTCCAACAAGCTCAATTGTACAAACAGCTAGAAACCGCAAACCTTGCCTTGCAGCGCCTTGCAACCCTCGATGGCTTGACAGCGATGGCCAACCGACGCCGGTTTGACGAATACTTGGATCAGCAGTGGCACCAGCTAGAACGGGCGCGTGCACCGCTGTCACTAATTCTGTGCGATATCGACTTCTTTAAACTGTACAACGACACCTATGGCCACCCCGCTGGGGATGAGTGTTTGCAACAGGTTGCTAGTGTATTTCGCTCTCACGTCCGGCGGAAGCCAGACTTGGCAGCGCGTTACGGTGGCGAAGAATTTGCCGTGATTCTGCCATACGTCCACGGTCCCGGTGGGGTTCAAGTCGCTGAAGCGATTCAAGCTGGAGTCAAGGCTTTGCAAATTGTCCATGCCAAGTCTACCGTTAGCCAGTGGGTTACGCTGAGTCTAGGAGTAACGACCACTCTTCCCAGCCCGGATTCCTCGCCAGCCAAGTTGATTGCGGCAGCGGATAAGGCACTTTACCAGGCGAAAGCAGAGGGGCGCGATCGCATTATCCTCAAGCAGGAGCAATAAATAAATCTTCGTCCTTCGAGGCGGTTAGAGGTTTTTTGCAACTTAAAAGCGCCTCAACATTGTGGTAACTCCAGTACTGGTTTTTACTAACGTCCGCGCGTTGGGTCTAGTGGCGACAAAGGCTGAGGTTTGTAGGATTCAGACATTTTCTTTCTAGCAGTTGTGAGTGATATCGTACATGAGCATTAATGGGTACATGTAGCAATCCTATTTAATTTGTAAAATAGTCAGAGGCAATAGTAGCCAGTAGCTAGGTGCCTACTGACTACTGACTACTGACTACTGACTACTGACTACTGACTACTGACTACTGACTACTGTTATGCCAGATGTTCGGTTCGATAAATACTACCGTTACGAAGACCTGACACGCATCCTGCATGCTTATGCTGAGGAATTTCCCCACCTTGTGGTTATAGAAAGCATCGGCAAGAGCTACGAAGGTCGTGACATCTGGCTGATGACAGTTACCTGCTTCGCCACTGGTTCGGATCGGGAAAAGCCTGCCCTCTGGGTTGATGGCAACATCCACGCCACTGAACTGGCACCGTCGAGTGCCTGCCTGTATCTCCTACAGACATTAGTTACAGCCTACGGAACCCACCCAGACATTACCCGTTGTCTAGACACTCGCACGTTCTACATTTGCCCCCGCGTTAACCCCGATGGAGCCGAGTTAGCATTGGCTGACAAGCCGAAATTTATTCGCTCCAGCACCCGCCCGTATCCTTATGATGAAGAACCCCTAGACGGGTTAGTGAGCGAAGACATGGATGGCGATCGCCGCATCTTGATGATGCGAATTCCTGATGCCAACGGAGCCTGGAAAATCTGCCCCACCGAACCTCGCCTGCTGGTGCGTCGTGAGCCTACAGAAACAGGAGGGAGGTATTACCGCCTGCTGCCTGAAGGACGTATTGAGGACTACGACGGAGTCCTAATCAACATCAAGCCCCCCAAGGAGGGACTGGACTTGAACCGCAATTTTCCCGCCCTGTGGCGACAGGAGTCTGAGCAGGCAGGAGCTGGTTCCTATCCCACATCCGAACCGGAAGTGCGATCTCTAGTCCACTTTATTACTAGTCATACCAACATCACGGGGGCTGTTGCCTTCCACACCTTCAGCGGTGTCCTGTTACGCCCCTATAGCCACCTCAGCGATGAGGAATTACCCGTCAATGACCTCCGCACCTACCAACGCATCGGCGAAAAAGGCACTGAACTTACCGAGTACCCCGCCATCTCCGTCTTTCATGATTTCCGCTATGAGCCCAAAGAGTTCATTACTGGAACCTTTGACGACTGGGCCTATGAACACCAGGGTCTGTTTGGCTGGACAGTAGAGGTCTGGAGTCCCCAGCGCCAGGCAGGTATTAACAAGTATAAATACATCGATTGGTACCGGGAACACCCTCTGGAGGATGACTTCAAGCTTCTACGCTGGAGCGATGAAAAACTGGGAGGTAAGGGCTATATCGACTGGTATCCTTTTGACCATCCCCAACTCGGTCAGGTCGAACTGGGCGGTTGGGATGCCATGTACGCTTGGTCGAATCCTCCTGCGGAGTTTCTAGAGAAAGAGATTGCACGCTTCCCCGACTGGCTGGTGTGGCACCTATTAATCTCTCCTCGGTTGGAGATTTATGAAGCTAGTGTCCGATGCCTGGGTGATGGAACCTATCGGGTGCTACTGGTCGTACATAATACGGGCTGGCTACCCACCTACGTCACCCAAAAAGCCCTAGAGAAGAAGCTGGTGCGAGGCTGCATCTGTGAAATTGAGCTGCCTGAGGGTGCAACCTTGGAGACGGGCAGACCGCGTGAGGAGTTGGGTCAATTAGAGGGACGCGCCTACAAGCCCTCGGCTCCCACAAGACGCCAGGGTGATGCCACTAAGGATCGGGCAAAGGTGGAATGGGTGGTACGTGCGCCAGGGGGTGGCACAGTTAAGCTGTTAGCCCGTCATGAGCGTGCCGGAGTTGTACGTAGTCAAGTCAAGTTGCAGTAATAGCTGTTGCTAACCCTGGCACTGGCGGCGTTTATGAGTTTTGGTTGAATTCTTATATAACTAGTTCTTACTTTTTCAGACCTTTTCTTACTGACACGACTGAATTGATAGCTTAACCTGTCTGAATTAAGAAACTCCAGCATCACCTGATGCAACAAGAGCCACTCTGCTACTGATGAGCTTGGAAGAAAAAGATGAATCTGTTATCTGGAACGGCAACAAAAACATTTAATCTGTTAAGCATTGGTCACAGAGGGGTGGGTAAGACAGTCTTTCTAGCTGGCAGCTACGCAGAATTACATTCAGGTAGTGAGCTGGTTGACTGACAAAACTGGAGTCAGAGGGAGGCTCAACCCTTTGTAGAAGGGCATTTCCGGTTTACTGTGAAAGTTACCACACCAGCATAGATAAACCGATGAGAACCTCCCGCCTCTATCAT
>JAABUZ0100001425.1_pt1 | contig 45634 bp, 39 predicted proteins | sample 5562091 | NCBI WGS metagenome assembly JAABUZ01 (sample SAMN12813069, study PRJNA571459) | rock metagenome | isolation source: Antarctica rocks | place: Antarctica: Victoria Land, Linnaeus Terrace sud | collected 2015-12-21
GCGCATTGCGCGCCGACCCGCCCCACGTCTTATAGTCCGATGTGTGAAACGCCGTCTACCGCCGCGGCACGGTGGCCGGGAGACCCTGGCGGTGTATGTGGCGCTCCAAGACACTTTAGTATCCGGCCCCTGCCATGCGACTTTAGTCGCAGGTTTTCCGCTCTAATCGGACATGCCAAGCACGTGCGTCGGCAGTCCCAGCGCCAGTTCGCACGCTTCGAGCAAGCCCTCGGAGAGCGTTGGATGCGGGTGGATCGTCGCGGCGATATCCTCCGCTGTCGCGCCCATTTCCAGCGCCAGCGCCGCCTCGCCGATCAACTCGCTCGCGCCGGGTCCGGCGATGTGTACGCCGAGCAGCAGCCCGCTGCCGCGCTCGGAGACGACGACCGTCTGCCCCTGGCCGCCGGCCGCGTTGAGCGCCAGCGCCCCGCCGCTGGCCGACCAGGGGAAGCGGCTCACCAGAGGGTCATATCCCGCCTCGCGCGCCGCCACCTCGCCCAGGCCCACCGACGCCAGCTCCGGCTCCGCCAGCACCACCGCGGGGACGGCCGTGGGATCGAACGCGGCCGGGCGCCCCGCGATGGCCTCGGCCGCGACCTTACCCTGCGCGTAGGCGCGGTGCGCCCAGGCGGCGCCCGGCGTCATGTCGCCCACGGCGTAGATGCCCGCGACCGACGTTTGTTGCCGCTCGTCGACGAGCACGAAGCCCTCGTGGTGCTGCCGTATCTCCACCAGATCGAGCCCCAGATCGGCCACGTTGGGCGTCCGCTCGAAGCCGGACACGATCACGAGCTCGGCCTCGAGCTCGGCCTCTCCTCCTTGCTCCTGCCCCTGTGCGGTGGCGCCGCCAACGCCCGCGACACGCAGGCCGCGCTCGGTCAGCTCCAGCGGACGGGCTCGCGGATGCCAGGTGATGCCCAACCGCTTCAGGCCGCGCTCGCCCACGCCCACCAGGCTCACGTCGACCTCGGGCAGCAGGTGGTGTCCCGCGCCCAGCAGCGTGACCGCGCTGCCCAGCTTGCGCAGCGCCACGGCAACCTGCACCGCCACGTAGTCGGCCCCTACCACGGCGACCGTGGCCGGCAGATGGTCCAGGCGCAGTGCGTCGGCCGCGCGCAGCACCCTCTGGCCGTCGGGCCGCAACCCCGCGATGGGGATCGGCGTGGACCCGACCGCCAGCACCATGCCGCGTCGCACCGTGTAGCGCTCCGAGCCGTGCGACGCCGCCACGGCGACGCGGTTGTGGCCGGCGGGGACGCCATCGCCGCGCACGACGGTCACGCCGTGGCGCTCCAGCAGCGTGGAGACGCCGCGCGCCAGGCGATCGACAATGCCCTGCTGCCAGGACCGCAGCGCCTGCATATCGGGCGTCACCGTGGGGATGCGCAGGCCCATCGCGCCGGCATTGCGGGCGCGGTAGGCCAGGTCCGCCGCTGCCAGCAGGGCCTTGCCGGGGATGCAGCCCTGGTGCAGGCAGACCCCGCCCAGCACGGGCTCACGCTCCACCAGCACCGTGGCCAGACCCAATTCCGCCGCCCGGATCGCCGCCACGTAGCCGCCCGGCCCGCCGCCGATCACCACCACGTCCGTCTCGTGACTCACCTCGCCGACGACCACGATCACCTCCCACTAAGCGCTGGTATTAACGAAGCACGCGCTCAATAAAGTCCGCTATCCTCATCGCTTAGCTCGAGTGAAGGACGAGCACCATGACTTCTCCTATTCTATAATTGGTATTCTGCCCCGTCCTGGACGACTCAGGCCGACGAGACAACCCAGGCGCAAGCCCATGGGGGCGGATAAAGGCCGTCCAGGATGGTATCGTGACGAGTGCCAAGCGGACCCTCAAGCCGCCCGTCGTTCAAGCCCAGCCCGTTTACAGTAGCCCGACCGATATCCGTGAGCCCGACGATAAAGAGGTAGTGATGCAAAAAGATGAAATGGTCGGGCCACTGGTCATAGCGGGGATCGAAGAGACGATGCATACGGCGGCCTACCATGTGCGCTACCTGAGTCTGCTTGCGTTGGTTACAAAAGGGACAGGACCAGGCGAAGTTCCCGATATGGTGCGGGCCAAACCGGTCCGTCCGCGCTGTGACATGTGGCAGTCGATTTTCCGTGTAGTTTTGCCAAAGGTCGGGCGGGATGATATGTTCGACGTGGAATTGGCCGACGGTGGGCTGGAGGCAGTACTCGCACGCATCCCGAGCACGCAGACGCACCACTTCTCGAACAATCCCGTTGTGCGCGCTGTGTTTAGGTTGTTGCTGCAGGTCATTCAGTAGGGCCATGAGGCCCTGATGTGGTGTCACTGTATTTAGTCAGGCCGATTCGGCTACCGAACCGATGGCGGATGCCACGGTGGACTGTCGCTGTGCCTGCGCCACGATGGCATCGAGACGTCCGGGGTCGGCCTGCAGGTCTTGCCACCACGCTATCGCTTCGTCGAGTTGCTCCGCGATATCCTGCCGCACCTGCTCGACGGGCAGGCCACGCCTCTCGGCCAGTTCGTGCAGCCTGCGCTCATGTAACAGGCGCCCATACTCGGCTACGAGTTCCCCCAGTTCAGCCTGCTCATCCTCGGTCAGAGAGCGATACCCCTGGATCGTGTATAGCCCTTCCAGACGGCGGTTGTGCTCCGGTCCCAGCACATCCTCTTGTGGTCGCGCGTCATCGCCCTTGGAAAGTGCCTGAACCTCAAAGAGGTCGTCAAGGCCAACTCCGAGGATCATCGCTGACGCGACCGCTACCTCGATATCTACCTCCCGAATGGGAGTAGCTTGTGTCAACTTGTCCAGGATTCCGTGATCGACGGAGAGGCCAAACGTATCCGAGATCTTTTCGGTTAGCTCCGTACCTGTAAGATTGTGCGCCCGGAGCAGGGAGCCCAACCGGGAATACACCGTCACACTCATCGGACGCTCCTCCATGCTCCCCCGTATGTCACCTGTATTGCCCAGTCTACCACGCGCTGTCTGGTGCGCATGGGATCAGCGCATGTCCAGCATCAGCAGGGTAGGGTTCTCCAGCGCGGCGGTGAGGGCGTTGAGGAAGCGCATGGCCAGCTCGCCGTCGATGAGGCGATGGTCGGCGGTGAACGAGAGCGGCAGCACCGGCCGCGCCTCGACGCGGCCGTCGATGGCCCACGGCCGTTCGCCGATGCGGCCCAGTCCCAGAATGGCCGCCTCGCCGGGATTGATGATCGGCGTGGCGTAGTAGCCGCCCACGGTCCCGTAGTTGCTGATGGTGAAGGTGCTGCCGCGCAGCTCGTCCAGCGGCAGGCTGCGCGCGCGCCCGCCTTCCGCCAGCCGGTTAAGTTCCGCCGCCACCTCCAGCACGGTCAGCCGGTCGGCGTGGCGCAGCACGGGCACCAGCAGCCCATCGGGAGTGGCCGTGGCGATGCCGATGTGGTAGTGGCGCTTGAGCACGATCTCCTTCGTCGCGTCGTCGATGCTGCCGTTAACGTAGGGAAAGGCGCGCAGGGCCTGCACCAGGGCCTTGACGACGAAGGGCAGGTAGGAGAGCTTGACCCCGCGCGCCTCGGCCGCCGGCAGCACGGCGCGGCGCAACGCCACCAACCCGCTCGCGTCAACCTCGACTAATGACGTGACCTGCGGGATAGTGCTGACCGAGAGCACCATGTTCTCGGCGATGCGCCGTCGCAGTCCCCGCAACGGAAGGCGCTCCTCGGCCGGCCCGTCCTCCGCGCCGCCGGGCATCGCTCCTGGAGCAGGACGCGATGGTACTCTCCCCTCTCCCGCGGCCGGGAGTGGGGTCGGGGGTGAGGGTTGCTCCGCGACGGGGAGAGAGGATTGCTTGCGCCCCTCTCCCGACCGCGGGAGAGGGGCGGGGGGTGAGGGTTCCCGGGCGGCCTGGATGTCCGCGGCCATGACGCGCCCGCCCGGCCCGCTGCCGCGCACCGTGGCGATGGCCACGCCCAGCTCCCGCGCCAGCCGCCGCACCGCCGGCGTGGCCAGAGCGCGTCGCCGCGGGGACACCGCCGCCTCGGTCCAACGTCCCATACCGCCCGCGGCCTGCCCGTTCGTGGCCGGGGCAGCCGGAGCAACTGATGTCGCGCCATCCCGTCCGTTTGCATCCGTACCGTTTGGCGCCACGCTCGTCGCGGGTTGGGACGCCGTTGCGGCAGAGGCGCCGCGATCGGCACTATCGTCGCCACGCGCTGCCGTTGCCGCGATTTGCGCCGCTGTGGTCGCCGTGGTCGGCCCTGCTATGGTCGCCGCCGCTGCCGTGGTCGCTGTGGCCGCCTTCTCTTGCGTTGCGTCGTCGATGGTCAGCAGCAGGGTCTCGACGGGGATGACCTGCCCTTCCACCACGTCCAGCGATAGGATGGTCCCCGCCACGGGCGAGGGCAACTCCACCACCGCCTTGTCGGTCTGCACGTCCGCGACGCCCTGGTCCAGCGTCACGCGGTCGCCGGGTCGGACCAGCCAGCGCACCAGCTCGCCCTCGGTGATGCCCTCGCCCAGATCGGGCAGATGGAACTCGAACGCCATACCCCACCTCCAGTGGAGTGGTTAGTGGCTAGTTCTAGCCACTAGCCACTAGCCACGAGCCACTAGCCACTAGCCACTCAAAAGTTCATCGTCGTATGCACGGCCTCGACGACGCGCACGGGCGTCGGCAGGTAGTAGTCTTCGAGCAGCGCGGGCGGGATGGGCACGTCGTACCCGGTCACACGCGCCACCGGCGCCTCCAGCGAGAGCAGCGCACGGTCGTTGATGGTGGCCACGATCTCCGCGCCAAGGCCGGCGGTGCGCGGCGCCTCGTGGACCACCACGGCGCGCCCGGTCCGTTCGACCGAGGCAATGATCGCGTCCGCGTCGAACGGGGACAGCGTGCGCAGGTCGATGACCTCGGCCTCGACCCCTTGGGCCGCCAGCGTCTCGGCCGCGGCCAGGCACGTCGCCACCATGGCGCTCCAGGCGATCAGGGTGACGTCTCGCCCCTGGCGGGCGACCGTCGCCTCGCTGAGCGGCACGGTGTAGTGGCCGTCCGGTACCTCGGCGCGGCCGGCGCGGTAGCCGCGCAGCGGCTCCAGGAAGATCACCGGGTCGGGGTCGTCGATGGCCGCTAGCAGCAGGCCCTTGGCGTCATAGGGCGTGGCTGGGGCCACCACCTTGAGGCCGGGCGTGTGCGCGAAGTGCGCCTCCAGCGCGTCGCTGTGCAACTCGGGCGCGCGCACGCCCACGCCGAAGGGCGCGCGCACCACCAGCGGGCAGGTGAAGCGCCCGCCCGAGCGCAGCCGCATGCGCGCCGCCTGCGCCACTAACTGGGCGAAGGCCTGGTACGAGAAGCCCAGGAACTGGATCTCGGCGATGGGGCGCAGCCCGTAGACGGCCAGCCCGATGGCCGTGCCGATGATCCCCGCCTCGGCCAGCGGCGTGTCGACCACGCGCTCCTCGCCGAAGCGGTCGATCAGCCCGTCCGTGGCCCGGAAGACGCCGCCGTTGCGGCCCACGTCCTCGCCCAGCACCAGCACGCGCTCGTCCGCCGCCATGGCCACGCCCATCGCGTCGCCGACGGCCTCGATCAGCGTCCTACTGGCCATGGCCCTGCCCCTTTTGCGCCCCGCCCGCATCCGTGCCCGTGTCCGTGCCCCGCTGGCCGTCCAGGTGCGCCCGCAGCTCCCGCCGTTGCGCCTGTAGCGCCGGCGGCAGCGCGGCATAGACGTGGTCGAACATCTCCTCGGGAGCGGGGACGGGCCTGTTCAGCGCGGCCGTGACCGCCTGGGCCACCCGCTCACGCGTCTCTTCCTCCAGCGCCTCTTGCCGCGCCGCGTCCCACAGGTCAGCGCGCTCCAGGTAGGCGCGCAGGCGCGTCACCGGGTCGCGCGCGTCGGTCCACTGCCGCAACTCGTCGGCCGGCTGGTAGCGCGTGGGGTCGTCGGAGGTGGAGTGCGGCCCGGTACGGTAGGTGAGCGCCTCGATCAGGGTCGGCCCCTCGCCGGCGCGCGCCCGCTCCAGCGCGGCCACGGACTCGCGGTACATGGCCAGCACGTCGTTGCCGTCGACCAGGCGGTTGGGGATGCCGTAAGCCACGCCCTTTTGCGCGAAGGTCGCGCTGGCCGTCTGGCGCGAGCGCGGCACCGAGATGGCCCAGCCGTTGTTCTGGCAGACCAGCACCACGGGCGCCTTGAATACGCCGGCGAAGTTGCTGCCCTCGTGGAAGGCGCCCTCCGAGGTGGCGCCGTCGCCGAAGAGGCACAGCACGGCCGTCTCGGCGCGACGCAGGCGCATGCCCCAGGCGATGCCGACGGCGTGGGGCACCTGCTCGGCGATGCCGATCTGCTGCGGTAGCACGTTGACCTCCGGCGGGACCATGCCCGCACTGGGATGGCCGCGGAAGAAGAGGGCCACGTGCTCGGGCGGCAGGCCGTGGACCGTCCCGGCGACCCCGTCGCGGTACGAGGCCACCAGCCAGTCGTCCGGCCGCAGGGCCAGCCCGCAGCCAACCTGAATGGCCTCCTGGCCGGCCACGGGGGCGTAGGTCGTGATCCGTCCCTGTCGCTGCAGGTTGCGCAGGCGTGTGTCGAATGCCCGGCCGAACACCAGCCAGCGGTACATCTCCAGCAACAACTCGGGCGGCTCATCCACCCGCGCCCCCGCGCGGAGCGAGCCGTCGGGCGCCAGCACGCCGGCCGGCTCGTCCACCGCGATTGCGCGCTGGTCCTCATGTGTCAGGTACGTGCTGCTCATCGTCGATCATCCTTTCCGCCGCGGGCGTCGTTGCCCGCTCCGACGTTTGGTTGTGTGTCAGGTGAGACCCGTGGCCCACGGCCTATGGTCCGCGGCGTCTGGTCGGTAAACTCCGACGGGAGGGCCGGACCAATCATCCACGGACGGTGGCTCGACGCCAATGCACTTGCAGTATATGCGAGATGCGTGGGCCATCCAGATGAGCCGTGCGCGGCACATCCCAACCCGGGCGCATGACGCGCTCACGACGCGCGATCGCGATAGTGGCACGTCCTGTGCATCCATCAAACCTGCACGCAATGAAGGATAGCACCAGCCGTGCCGACGATGAGCGCGACGCGGATGGTCGGGAAGATGTGAGGACAGCGAATGAGCAATCGAGCACGCAACGACGACGATGTGTCCGACGCAGGCGCCACGCCCGACATCGGCGGCGCGATCGGCGGCCCGGACGGGACGATGCAAAATGCCGCGGACCGGGGAGAGCGGTCCGGCCACAGCATGAACATCCGCGCCGGGCTCGGCGCGCGCGCGCAGGGGCTTGCACGCAGCGACGCCCTGGCGGCGTCCGCCGACGGCGCGGCGTCCGAGCCGGTGAGCGGCCCCAACGCCGGCAGCAGCCATGGGATCGGCGGGGCGGTCTCCTACCAGCCTGACCCCAGCACCGGCGCCCCCGCGCCCATGGCGCGGCCAACCGCCGGCCCCACCTCGACCTCATCCGCCGATCAGCGCGACGCTGCGTCCGGCGACCCCCACCACGATTTAGGCAAGGACTGGACGGGCGAGACCGCGCCCGATGTCGCCGCCCGCGAGAACCCGCCCCAGCGACCTGGGCAGACCGGGACCGAGGCCAACGACGCCTTCTGACGAGTGGTTAGTGGCTAGTGATTAGTGACGAGTGAGATTGCTAGCCACTAGCCACTAGCCACTACCGGTGCAACGTCTGGTCGACGACCAGCGCAAACATATCCCAGGAGAACGTGTCGCGCCAGGAGGGTTCGGCCCCGTAGTCAGGTAAAGTCGGATTGGTTTCCAGGAACTCATGAAGCGTCACCTCCCGCCGGAACTCCAGCGCCAGCCGCGCTTGCAGGCGCGGCAGGGCGTTCGGCAGGCCGTGTAACCCGGCTGCGCCGATGGACAGCGCGTCGTAGAGCAGCCACGACGCGCCGTTCTGGTAGTAACCGGGGGGGCCGAGCGCGGATGTCTCCGGGAAGCTGCCATCGCCCCCCGGCAACGCGGCGACGTAGTAGCCCGCTCCAAACGGCTTGAGGTGGTTGAGCGTCCCCAGCACCATGCTATCGGTCAGGATGGGGCGCTTGAAGATCCATAGCGACAAGAACTCTCCCGTCAGGGCGCTGGCGTCGCTGGCCGCCAGGGTCGTGCTGAGCTGGATGTAGCCGAGTTGGGGGTTATATAGGCTGCGGTATGCCTGCTCCGCCGCGGCGATGCCATGCAGCGGGATGGACGACAGGCCTAACCCCTTGGCGCAGCGTATGGCGACCGCGTAGAGGCCCTGGTTGTAGGCGATGGCCGTGGCCGTGGGCCAGTTGTAGGCGTCCCACCAGCTGTGAAACATGCCGGGTGGGGTCATCAGGTAGCCGTTGCGCTGGCGGCTCAGCAGGTAGGAGAGCGCGCGCTGCAGCGATACCTTGGGCGGCGTGACGCCGTAGAGGGTATGATTGCGCCAGGCCCAGATGAGCAGCAGGGCGGCCGACTCGTCGTCGCGATAGACGGGGCCGTAGTACGGCCTGGTGAAGTCGGTCGGCGGGTCGCCGTCGGCACGCTCGTGGCGGGCAAAAGCATCGAGGATCGGCACGGAGAAGGCGCGCTGGCCGTAGGCCTGCGCCGCCCAGAACGAGTCGCGCAGGTAGGGATTGCTGTAGGCATTGCTGGGATAGATAACCGGCGGCGAGGACCGCAGGTTGCGATGCAAGGCCGTTGCGATGGCGGCGAGCAGTTGGCGCTCCGAGGGGGCGGTGAGGGTGGTTGGACCGGGGCCAGACCGGACGGCGCTGGTGATCGGATGGGGACCAGGCCGGACGGCGCTGGTGATCGGATGGGGACCAGGCCGGACGGCGCTGGGAGCCGGCGACATCGGCGTGGCGCTTGTCATGACGACGAATAGCGGAACGGTCAAGCCTGCAAGCAGGCGGCCTCTGTTCACCCTGATTGTCCCTCCATGTCTCGAGTGCGATCGTTCGGCGTTGTTCGACCACGTACAGACGCACAGTGGTCACAAGGCATGGTAGCACGCCGCGCCGGTACAACGCGTCAGCTATCCCGACCCGGAACTGCGTCCTGTGATGGCGAGTTGCTATAGCGTTTCAGATAAAGAATCGGAATCCCCAGGCGGCATTGACGCTCACCAAGTGCGCCGTTTGTCTGAAACAGTATCTGAGAGTCTATAGCCTGACCCTGACAGGTCATGTCCCCAGGGTGGCCCCTTCAGAGTCAGGAGACGACCACGATTGTCGGCCAGGTCGGACCCCACAATTCTAAGATGCACTCAGCCGCCGGGGTGCGCCCCACGATTGTGAGACGCGGCCTGCGATTGACATCGCATGGCACACCACGGACACTGAAGTGCCTCCGGCTCGGCCAGCCGCGCGACTTTAGTCGCTGTCGTTTGCCATGCGACTTTAGTCGCAGGCCCTCGCGCATCCACTATCACCATCTCGGGGCGCACCCCAGCCGCCGGGCACGGCTTGACAGCGGTCGCGTCCGTGTGTTACGGTCATGCCAGGTACAACCACATCCTCGTACCTTGATTGGGGCGCATACATGTCTCTGATATCCTTGCTCAAGGTTTTCCCGGAGATGGGCTCGCTGGCCACGGTCTGGAGCCTCTGCGCCTCATGGCTCGCGTTCATGTTGCTGGCCCGGTCCCTATGTCCCTGTCGCGGCCGTCTCCTAGTCGGATAGCAGGGTAGTACGCCGCGACGCGCGCATTGCCGCACCGTTGCGTGTGCCGGGTCGACGCCATCCTCGTCGCTGTCAAGACCACGTGAGCGCCTTCGTTTGCGCGGGTGTCCGCGCGGCCTGGCGTCCGTGATGCCGCCTCACGCCTCGCGCCTCGTATTCTCCCTGCATCCGTCCGCATCGGCAGGTTCGCTGTCGCGCCGCGATGCTCCACGTATGAGCAAAAACCCATGAAATCTATCGACTATGTATAATTCAGGAAATGGCGCGTCGGGTGGGCGTCAGAGTGGGAGAGGGACGATGGACGTAGCGCTGCCTCTGTATGGGGAGCATGAGTGCCCCGTCCATGTGGGGCGGGGCAAGCGGACGGATGCCGTCGTCCTCAGCGGAGATGAGCTGACGATCGACGGGGTGTTGCGCGTGGCGCGTTTCGGGGCGCCGGTCGAGGTGTCGCGCGCCGCCCTGGCGCGGGTGCGCGCGGCGCGCGACGTGGTCGACCGCGTGTTGGAGCGCGGCGACCTCGTCTATGGGTTGAACACGGGGTTGGGGCCGCTGGCGCGCTACCGCCTGGCGCCGGAGAACCTGGAGCAGGCGCTGGTGCGCACGGTGGTCGGCCACACCGCGATGCTGGGCGATGAGTTGCCGACGGATACCGTGCGGGCCATGATGTTGGCGCGGGCCAATGGCATCGCCAAGGGCGGCGTGGGGGTGCGCGTCGAGGTGATGAAGGCGCTGGTAGATGCGCTCAACCAGGGCGTCCACCCGGTCGTGTCGCGCGGCGGCTCCGTCGGGCAGGCCGACCTGTCGGAGATGGCGCAGGTCGCGCAGGTGTTGATCGGGCTGGGACAGGCCGAGTATCACGGTCAGCGCCGGCCGGGCGGCGAGGCCCTGGCCGCCGCGGGCCTGCGGCCCCTGCGGTTGCAGGCCAAGGAGGCGCTGGGCCTGATCAGCGCCAACGGCGTCACCGTCGGCCAGGGCTCGTTGGTGCTGGCCGACCTCGCCGAGTTGCTCTACACCTTCGACATCGCCGCGGCGCTGGCGTTGGAGGGGTTTGGGGGCAACCTGACCATCATCCATCCCCAGGCCGATCGGCTCAAGCCGCACCCCGGCCAGCGCCTGACCGCCGACCATCTGCGCGCCTTGCTGGAGGGCAGCTACCTGTGGCAGGCCGCGGGCGCCCGCAATCTGCAGGACCCCCTCTCGTTCCGCTGCATCCCGCAGGTCCATGGCAGCAGTGCCGACGCCTACGTCAGCGTGCGCCGCACGCTGGAGATCGAACTCAACGCCGCCAGCGACAACCCGCTGGTGGCCCTCGACGACGCGTCGATCATCTCCGTGGGCAACTTCGACGTCACCAACGTCGCGCTGGCCTTCGACATGCTGCGCATCGCCCTGGCCAAGCAGGTCCAGGTGGCCAACGAGCGCATCCAGAAACAGCTGTGGGCGCAGTTCAGCGGCCTGCCCACGGGGTTGGGCGTGCTCGACGAGCCGGTCGGCGGGATGCACCAGCTGGCGCGCCTATGCGCCTCGCTGGCGGCCGAGGCGCAGTTGTTGGCCAACCACGTGTCGCTGGTCTACCACACCCAACTGGCCGAGGGCATCGAGGACCACGCCAGCATGGCCCCGCTAGGCGTGCGCAAGACGGAGGAACTGATGCGCGTGGCCTGGCGCGTGGCCGCCCTGGAGATGATCGTGGCCGCGCGCGCCATCGACCTGCGCGGTCGGCCCTCGCTGGGCCGCGGCACGCACGTGGCCTATCAGGCGGTGCGCGCCCGCGTGCCCGTCGACGTCGTCGGCTGGGAGCCGGGGGTCGAGGACGTGGTGCGCGTCGTGGCCGACGGGCAACTGGCCGCGTGGGTGACCGAAGAGTTGAACGGACGGGACGCGGTGTCGTGGGCCCCGCGGGGCGAGCCGGAGCGGCGCGACGGCCGCCTCGTCGCCGACCCAGCCCCGCCACCGGGGGCGTAGGGAGCCCTCGCCCCCGGCGGCGGGGCCTGCGACTAAAGTCGCATGGCAGGATGAGGGGCCTGCGACTAAAGTCGCATGGCAGATTGTCATGTCCCTGCGGGACGCCCCTACGGACGAAAATCCGCGGTTTACACAGCAGGATACGGCGACTGGGGTCGCTTAAGATATCACAACAGGAGACACTTTAGTGTCCGTTCCCTGCCATGCGACTTCAGTCGCAGGCTCCGTTTACCTGAGTACTGCACGGGAGACACGATGACGACGACCGTACGCGAGACGACGGGTCACGTAGGACGCATCATGGCGGCGCGCGGGACCACGCTGCGCTGTCGCGGCTGGCGCCAGGAGGCGCTGCTGCGCATGCTGGAGAATAACCTGGAGAACGGTGAGCGACCCGAAGACCTGGTGGTCTATGCCAGCTTCGCCAAGGCCGCCCGCGATTGGGACGCCTACCACGCCATCGTGGCCGCGCTCAAGCGTCTGGGCGACGACGAGACGCTGCTGATCCAGTCGGGCAAGCCGATCGGCGTCTTTCGCACCCATGACCGCGCCCCGCTGGTGCTGATGGCCAACGGCAACCTGGTGGGGCGCTGGGCCACCCCCGAGGTCTTTTGGGATCTGGCCGACCGCGGCCTGACCATCTGGGGCGGCCTTACCGCCGCTGATTGGCAGTACATCGGCTCGCAGGGCGTCATCCAGGGCACCTACGAGATCTTCGCCGCCGTGGCGCGTGAGCACTTCGGCGGCTCGCTGGCCGGGCGCTTTATCCTGACCGCCGGCATGGGCGGCATGGGCGGCGCGCAACCCCTGGCCGGGACGCTGGCCGGGGCGGTCATCATGACCGTCGAGGTCGACCCGGCGCGCATCGAGCGCCGCATCGCCTCCGGCTACTGTCAGCAGCTGGCCCCTGACCTCGACGAGGCGCTGGCCCTCTGTCGCGCCGCTCAGGAGCGCAAAGAGCCGCTCTCGGTCGGCCTGATCGGCAACGCCGCCGAGGTCTACCCCGAACTGGTGCGGCGCGGCGTCACCCCGGACGTGGTCACGGACCAGACCTCGGCCCACGACGCGCTCTATGGATACGTCCCGGCTGGCCTGAGCGTCGCCGCGGCCGCGGAGTTGCGCCGGGACGACCCCGACGCGCTGACCCGCCGTGCGCTGCAATCCATCGCCGCCGAGGTGCGCGCCATGCTGACCTTCAAGGAGCGCGGCGCGGTCGTGTTCGACAACGGCAACAACATCCGCTCGCAGGCCGCCGGTCAGGGCGTGGCCGACGCCTTTAGCATCAACATCTTCACCGCGCGCTACCTGCGGCCCCTCTTCGCACGCGGCATCGGTCCCTTCCGCTGGCTGGCCCTGACCGGTGAGCCCGAGGATATCTACGCCATCGACCGCCTGGTGCTCGCCCTGTTCCCCGACAATGAACTGGCCGCCAACTGGATCAACCTGGCCGGACAGCATATCCGCTTCGAGGGCTTGCCCGCCCGCATTTGCTGGCTGGGGCACGGTGAGCGCACCAGGCTGGCGCTGGCCGTCAACGCGGCCGTGCGCGAGGGACGGCTCTCGGGACCCATCGCCTTCACGCGCGACCACCTGGACGGCGCGGCCATGGCCCACCCGCGCATCGGCACCGAGGGCATGCGCGACGGCAGTGACGCCATCGCCGACTGGCCGCTGCTCAACGCCCTGCTCAACACCGCCTCCATGGCCGACCTCGTGGCCATCCACTCCGGCGGCGGCGGCTACGCCGGCTACATGACCAGCGCCGGCAGCACCGTCGTGGCCGACGGCTCGGCGGCGGCAGACCGTCGCCTGGCCACCGCTCTGACCAACGACACCGGCATCGGCGTGCTCCGCTTCGCCGACGCCGGCTACGACGAGGCCATCGAGACTGCCGCACAGGCGGGCCTGGGAATTAGTCATTAGTCATTAGTCGGGACGAGTATCTGTTTGCCGCGGCACGCCTGGGTTGCCAAGCGAAGGCTCTACTAATGACTAATAACTAACGACTAACGACTATTCTTGAAAGGACACGACATTGCGCACACTGACGGCATCCGACGTGCCGGCCGCCGTGACCGGCGGCTCGGTGCTGGCCTGCGGCGGCGGCGGCTGGGTCGACCAGGGCTATTTGATCGGCGACATCGCCACGCGGTTAGGTGAGCCGCGCCTGGCAACCATCGACGAGATCCCGCCCGACGGTATCATCGTGACCGTCACGGCCATCGGCTCGCCCGCCGCGCCTGACTGGCAGATGCTGCCCATCGACTACGTTCGCGCCCTGCAGCGCCTGATCGACGAGTTGGGCCAGCCCGTGGCCGGCCTGATCACGGCGCAGAACGGCTCGTCGACTACGCTCAACGGCTGGAACCAGTCGGCCATCCTGGGCATCCCCGTGGTCGACGCGGCCGGCAACGGGCGCGCCCAGCCCACGGGCAAGTTCGGCTCCATGGGGCTGCTGACCCTGCCCGGCTATAAGACGATCCAGACCGCGGCCGGCGGCAACCGCGCCCAGGGCCGCTACCTCGAAGTAACCGTGGGCGGCGAGGTGGCGCGCGCCGACGACATCCTGCGGGCGGTCTCGCTGCAGGCGGGCGGCTTCATCGCCGCCGCGCGCAACCCCGTCGCCGCCTCCTACGTGCGGGAGCACGCCGCGGTCGGCGCCATCTCCTACGCGCTGCTCCTGGGCGAGGCCATGCTGGCGGCGGGTCCCGGCGGCGCCGAGGCGGTGATCGGAGCGGCGATGAGGGTCACGAAGGGGCGCGTCCTGGGCCGTGGCGCCGTTAGCCAGGCGGCGGTCGACACGCGCGACAGCTTCGACTTCGCGCGCTTCGTCGTCGAGGACCCGGGCGGCCCGCTGACCCTGCACACCATGAACGAGTACATGGCGGTGGACCGCGGCGGCGAGCGGCTGGCCACCTATCCCGACATCATCTGCACGCTCTCGCTCGAGAGCGGCCTGCCCATCAGCGTGGCCCAGATGCGCGAGGGAGACCGGGTGGCCGTGCTGGTCAACGACAAGGCCGATCTGCCCATCGGGACCGGCGCGCGCCAGCCCGACGCCTACTACGAGGTCGAGGCCGCGCTGGGCATCGACCTGCGCGGCTATGCATTGACGTAACAGGAGCAGCCAGCTATAGTCGACCTCCCGCCCTGTGTCGGCGCTCACGCCCATCGCACCCTCCTGCCCGTGTGCCGTCTATCCTTCCAGTATACTGGCCGTGGTCGTCCGTGACTGTCCGTTCGCGGGACGCGTCGATAGGCGATGGGTGACCGCGCCAACTGAGAGCGACATCAGCCGTCGTCGTTTGCCATGCGATCTGGGTCAGCAGGCCAGCCCGCTCCCGTCTACAGGCGCGGCCGGCGCACAGAGTTTTCGTTGGCGCGCAGAAGTTCCGGGATAATGCGTCGGCGTGCAGGAGTCCTGGAGTCCTGGGAGCGCCAGCTTCTAGCGGCAAGCGTTGGCCGGCTGGAGGGCGGCGCTCCCAGGTGTGTCGTCGTCTATCCCACACCTTATGCGCGCCTACGAGTTTTCCCGCACGAAGGGTCTCGTAGCTCTATCCACGCTCAGGCGATACTCTACTCGACCGGTATGACAGGCCGCACATGTAGTTTTCGGCGCAGTCCGCGCAGCAGTTCATCGAACGTGCAACACCAAATCTTTTGGGAGGCGACGACGACATGGTCACGCCGCCATTCCAGCCTCAGTCGATCCGCCGCTACCACACCGCTATCTCGCCCAATCACCAACAACGCCGAGGCGCCGATGCGGCGTTTCCCGAACGTGCTCTCAAATGGCTCCGAATCCTGGTGCGCCTGGATCGACCAGAACCAATCGACGATCTGGCTGAAGCCCCCCTCGAAGCGGTCGGCCCAGACGGTCATCTTTCTGTCACCCCTCGACCTGGCGAAGATGCTGTCTGATCGAGCATCCTCAAACTCGACGAAACAGTAGTTCTTGGCAACCCAATCCCCCACCACGACATCAGGCTTGAACCCTCCGAAAAGATCCAATTCGTAGGCGAGGCGGTCGTATGTATCGAGGTTTGTGCCGTAAGAGCCGAGAAAGAGCGAGAGATGCGGATGATCCTTGAAAAAAGGCAAGATATCTCTACGCTCGCCCAACTCGCGGTTGCTCGCTAACAACGTATCGAGGGCGTCGAGATCGCGCCGACATTGGTCCAGGTCGAAGGTGATCGCCCGGAAGCCGGGCAGGACCTCATTGGTGGGGTGATGAGGCATGAGCGTGGAAGACGTTGCGCAACGTCGACGATCGTACAACATCCTCCACTTCGATGGTGGCATCCGGCGCGACGCGCACGACCACGCGCACGTCGGGCGCATCCGGTACACGAAGCGCGTACAACGGTTCAGGGCTGTCCAGCTTATCGATGGAATGGGCCGGAGCGTCGTGTACCCCATACCGTTGAAGGATTGCCAGGCCGCGCCGCACGGCCTCTTGCTCGGCGTCCGTGAGCTGGCTTATTGCCGCGCCGGCCTCGCCGGGAATGACAACGCGCCATCCATACGCTGTATCCTGCGTCATCGTCTCCAAAACGTTCATCTCAACATCTCCTCCATCAAGGATAGCGGGTCCGGCCACTATTCGGCTTCCCGGCCGCCAGCGTCACCTGGTCGCCCACGTGCCAGGGCCAGCCGCGGACCTCGGCCAGCGTCGTGAGGGAGGCTGAGAGGGTGTGAATCGCGTGCTGATGCCATTCCGCTCCCACGAGATCCTCCACGTCATCGTGCAGCCAGCTATAGTCGAGCTCCTGCCCTGTGTCCACGCTTAAGCTCAGCGCACCCTCCTGCCCGTGTGCTGTCTATCCTCCCAGTATACTGGCCATGACCGTCCACTCATGGGACGCGTCGATAAAGGGTCAAGCAGTGCGTGCTGGACAGCGCGGGTTATGCGTTGTACCATCGAGATAGCGCGTGTCGGCACACAGGCGCGACACGGACATGTGGAGGATACGGAATACGGACAATGTGTGAACGGCGAACGATAGACACGGAAGGCGTCGTCGGCGCGGACGGATGCCTGATCATCCAGATGCCAGGGGACATCGCGCCAGGAACGCATCGCGTGCATCTCGTCATCGATGACCTGCCGCTAGAGAGTGTCACGGGGACCGATGCGCTCGGGTTAACCACGTTCGACGTGCCATGGCCGGCAGATTTCTCCCTGCGGCGCGAGGATCTTTATGATGATCGCGGGCGGTGATGGTGATCGCGCCCTCATGGTCGATACCAACGTGCTGGTCTACGCCTCCCTGCCGCGAGCGCCTTTACACGGCGCGGCTCAAGCGGCCCTGCGCGCCGCGCGCGATGCCGGGACGCCGTTGTGGATCAGCAGGCGATCACCCGCGAGTACATCAGGTCGATTCTGGGCGTCACGGCACACATGCGCGTCCCCATCCCTTCGCCCGACGTAGCAGAAGCGGTGCGTCGTCTCACCCATCTGCTGGCCGACGATAGAGTGCTACGTACGGCCGCACGCCAATTGTGGCTGGCGACGGAGGAGGAACGGTTTTACATCATTTCCCGCCTCCTCGATGACCCCTCCAGGATCGGCGCAGCGCTCCAGCTTGCCAACAGAAGGAGAGCACCATGTCTACGACCGAGGCGCCGCGCGTCGACGGGGCGCGCCTGTGGGAGTCGCTACAGCGGTACGGCCGGATCGGGGCGACGCCCGATGGCGGGGTTACGCGGCCCATCTTCTCCGTTGGCGAGCGTGAAGCCAGGGCGCGGTTAGTCGCGGACTGTCACGCCCTTGGATTGCAGGTGCGTGTTGACGCCGCGGCCAATGTCGTGGCTACGCGGCCCGGGGCGGAGCTGGCGCTGCCGGCCATCCTGCTCGGCTCGCACCTGGACAGTGTGCCCAACGGCGGCCGCTATGACGGAGCGTTAGGCGTGCTGTGCGCCCTGGAGGCGCTGCGCACGCTGGTGCAACATGACATAACGACGCGCCATCCCGTGCGCCTGATCTCCTTCACCGGTGAGGAGGCCACGCCCTACGGGACCTCGACCTTCGGCAGCCGCGCCGTGAGCGGGCGGCTGACCGATGTCGCCGCCAACCGCTTGCCCGACGGGCGCACCGTGCGCGAGGCACTGGCCGCGTGCGGCGGCGACTGGGACCGCATCGCCGAGGCGCTCGATGAACTGGGTCCCGTGGCCTTCTTCCTGGAGGCGCACATCGAGCAGGGCAGACGCCTGGAGGAGGCGGGGCAGGCGCTGGCCGTCGTCTCGGCTGTCTGCGGCATCTATCGTCAGCGCGTGGCGTTCGCGGGCGAGGCCGGGCACGCCGGGACGGTGGCCATGGGTGAGCGGCGCGACGCCCTGCGCGCGGCGGCGCGCTTCGTGCTGGCCGTCGGCGAGTTGCCGGGGACGGTCGCGGCGGCCGACCCGGCGGCGACGGCCACGGTCGGCTACCTGGAGGTGGCGCCGAACAGCCCCAACGTCATCCCCGGCGCGGTCACGGCCGTGACCGACCTGCGCTCGGGTGACCCGGCCATGCTGGCCGCGCTTGTCGCGGGCGCGGCGTCCGCGGCCGCGGACGCCGGCGCGCGGGAGGGCGTGCGCGTCTCCGTGGGTACGGTGCTCGACCAGGCGCCCGTCGTGTTCGACCGGGGGGTGCGCCTGGCCCTGGCGGCGGCGGTGCGCGAGGTGGGCGGCGACGGGCGCGAACTGTCCAGTGGGGCGGGGCATGACGCCGTACACCTCGGCGCTGTCGCCCCGGCCGGGATGCTCTTCGTGCGCTGCGCCGGCGGCGTCAGCCACAACCCGGCCGAGTCCATCACGCCCGAGGATGCAGCCCTGGCCGCCGACGCCCTCCTGCGCACCATCCTGACCCTGGACGCATAGGGCTGTGCCGCGCGAGTCTCCGTAGTGCGAGAGGCGCGACAATCACGCCGCACATGTCGGACATGGCGGGTGGAAACGGCGTGGATGGACCGTATCAACGCCGAAAGGGGATGTGTTTACATCAAATATCTCCTGACGCATGCCGAATATGACAAGGGAGATTGGAAGAAGCAATAGCGCAGCAATGATGGGTCGTCCCCCGCCTCTGGCCCATAATAGTGATACGCGCAGGAGGAACCATCAATGAAGACCTACACGAGCATTGATCATAGCCGTCGTGCCGGCATTCATTGCGCGGAGAAACGCTGCGGCCGGCAGCGTCGCAGTTCGGCAACGGGCTCGCCGCTGGTGAGTTCGTCGGCAATCAGGCGTCCGACGGTGGGGGCGAGTGTTATAGCCGAGTGCATGACGGCTACATAGACGGACTTGTCCGGCGTCACGTACCCCACAACCGGCCCGCCCGCCGGCATCGGGCGCCGGCCGACGCCGTGTCCGAGCAGGCGTAGAGGGCCGGAGCCGCCGAACGACGCCTGCACGCGCCCCAATAAATGCCGCGCGAGCCGCTCGAGCGCCGCCCCCGAGGCTCCGTCGTCGTGGAACGCCGCCATCACGAGGTGGCCGTCGCGGCTCTCCCGGATGTCGAAATCGGGGCTCTCGAGGATAGTCCGGATCAACTGCGGCGGCGCCGCGGCGTTGATCCGGAAGGCCGGGGAGACCGCGACGGGAAGCGTGACCCCCAGCGGCGCGCACAGCGCCCCGATGTCGGCGCCGGCCGCGAGCACCACGGTCGAGGCCGGGTAGACTCCCGCCGGGGAGACCACTCCTTCGACGCGCCCATCCATGATCTTGAGTGAAGTCACCCCCGCGCCGAGGACGACCCGCGCGCCGAGCGCGCGGGCGGCCTGCACGAGCGCCTCGGTCGTGCGCGCCGGATCGACGCCCCCGTCGGTCGGCGTATACACGGCCCGCTCGGGGGGATCCTGGAGGTGCGGCTCGAGCGCCGCCATGTCGCCGCGCCCGATCCACTGTTGGCCGCGCGTCAGGCGCGCGCCGTCCCCGGGCCGGGCCGAGGCGTCGCCCCACCGCAACGAGCCGGTCCAGCGGACCGCCACCCCGGGCGCCTCGGTCTCGAGGCGTCGATAGTCCGCCAAGACGAACCCGCGCAAGTCCTCGGCCCCGCCGGGCCACTCGCCCCCGGCGTCGCCGATCCACCCGAAGGAGTCGCCCGTCGCCCCCGCGGCCGGCGACGGCGCCCGATCGACCAGGGTCACGGGCACGCCCCGGCGTGCCAGGTGATAGGCCACCGAGGCGCCGACGATCCCCGCGCCGACGATCGCGACGGTAGACATAAGAACCCTCCACTCCTATCTCGCTACAGCCGAGCGACCCGCGGCGCACCAACGCTGTCTCCAGCGTATCGCCCCCGCGCCGATTGCGCCATGCCCTGCCCCCGTCGCCCCGTCGCCCGATGTCATGATCGGGCTCGTGGATGACGTACGTCCCGCACCGTCGGTGTGTCATGTGGCCATGGCCCATGGCGCCCTGCCTAAGAAAAATGCCGGTGCTTACATCCATACCCGTGCCCCCTCTTCCATGAACGAGGAGGGGGGCAAGGGTACAGGCGGTCTACGGGACGAGCGACTCGAAGCGGTCGATGTCGCGGCGCACGACGTCGAGGCTGGCGGTCCAGAAGTCGGGCGTGCGGATGTCGATGCCGAAGCGCGCGGCCAGCGTCGCCGCGTCGGCCAGGCCGGTCGAGGAGAGCAGGTCGTCGTAGCCGGCCACGAAGCGCTCGGGGTCGGCCTGGTAGCGGGCGTAGAGCCCCAGCCCGAACAACTGCCCGAACATATAGGGGAAGTTGTAGAACGCGCGGCCAGCCGAGTAGTAGTGCGACTTCACCGCCCACATGTAGGGGTGGTAGGTGGCCGCGTCCAGGCCGTCGCCGTAGGTCTCGGCCTGCGCCTCGGTCATCAGCCGCTTGAAGTCGTCGACGGATAGCTCGCGCTCCGTGCGCGCCGCGAAGACGCGGCTCTCGAACAGGTAGCGGCTGGTGATGTCGACCACGATCTGGCAGGCGCCTCCCAGCGACGACTCCAGCAGGAGCAACTGCCCCTGCGCATCGGCGCGGCGCAAGCCCGCCTGCATGATGATCGTCTCGCAGAAGGTGCTGGCCGTCTCGGCCAGGGTCATCGGCGTGGATCGTTGCATCATGGTGCGCCCCGCCAGGTTGAGGTTGTGGTAGGCGTGGCCGAGCTCGTGGGCCAGCGTGCTCACGCTGTCGAAGACGGGCGAGTAGTTGGCCAGGATGCGCGACTCGGCGCCGCGCAGCAGGGTGCAGAACGCGCCGTCGCGCTTGCCGGGGCGCGGCTCGGCGTCGATCCAGCGGTCGCGGAAGGCGCGCGCCGCCAACTCCTGCATGGGTGGGGCAAAGCTGCCGAACTGCTCCACGATGAACCGCTCCGCGTCGTCCCAGCCCCACGGCTCCTTGTCGACGCCGACCGGCGCGTTGAGGTCGTACCAGGCCAGCGCCGGGACGCCCAGGGCGCGCGCCTTGGCGCGCAGGTAGCGGCGGAAGTCGGGGAACGAGGCGTATGCGGCCGTCAGCATGGCGTCGAGCGTGGCCCGGTCGATGTTGTTGCCGAAGAGCGCCACGTCGAGCGGCGAGGCCCAGCCGCGCCGCGCCGAGAGCGTGTTGCCCTGCCCTTTGATGCTGTTGAGTGCGGCGGCGATGGGCACGGCGGCCTGGCTCCAGGCGTCCAACTCGGCCTCGTAGGCGCGGCGGCGCACCTCGCGGTCGGGGTTGTGCGCGAGGTTGCGAATCTCGCTCATGGGCAGCTCGCGCCGCTCGCCGTCGAGCTCGACGGGCACCAGCAGCTGCGAGGCCACGTTGCTGTACAGCTTGGCCCAGGCCGTGCCACCGGTCAGTTCCAGTTCCGCGGCCAGCGCCTCCTCGGCAGGGGACATCAGATGCGCGGCCTGCTCCCTGGCCTGCCGCAGCGCGAAGGCGTGCGCGCGGGCGGTCTCGGATCGCTCGATCAGCCCCTCTACGTCGAGCGACCCGATCCAGGCCACGAAGCGCGTGCCCAGCTGCGACAAGAGCACCGTCTGCTGCTGCAGCCTGCTCTGCGCGGCCTGGGCCACGTCGTCGCGCGAGTCCGTGGTGATGAAGCTGTAGATGTAGGTGCTGAGCGTGGTGAGGCGGGCCAGCACGGCGTTGTACTGGTTGATCACCGTCTCGACCGCCCGCGCTGTCGCGTCGTCGAGCGGCGCCGGCTCGCGCAGCCCGACGCCATGCTCGTCCCACAGCGCGGCCAGCGCGGCGATGTCATCGACCGCATCCTTAAAGCCGGCCTCGAACTCGGGCGAGTCCAGGCCGGGATAGATCACCGTCATGTCCCAATGTGGCAGTGTGCGCGCCGCGGTCGTCATCTCTATCGCCCTCTCTTTTCGTCTATTGCTCCTTCACTGTACCATGCCATGCGCGTGGGGCCGGATGCCCCACGACCTGTGACTTCTCGTTGGCGCGCAAAAGACGTTGGACGACTGGGAGCGCCGGCTTCCAGCCGGCCGTGGGTTGCCGGCGCTCCCAGACATGCTCCCTGCCGGTGCGCCGAGCCGATTATTTGCAGACCCTGCTCTAGCGGCGCGGGGCTAACACGCGCCGGCGGCATTCGTGGTAGACTCTGCCTATCATCACCGGGATATGACGCACGCACAATCGGGGCGACGCTGTGCCGGATGAGGAGGAGGGAGGATGTCACGATGGGTGTCATAGGATCGAGCATTGCCGCCGCGCCCGTGGCCGAGCGCAAGATGCGGCGCGACATTGGCCTGGTGGGGCTGCTGTTCACGTCGGTTGGCTCGATCATCGGCTCGGGCTGGCTGTTCGGCGCGCTCAACGCGTCGCTCGTGGCCGGCCCGGCGGCCCTGATCTCCTGGATTCTCGGCGGGGCGGCGGTCATCCTGCTCGCGCTGATCCACGCCGAACTGGGCGGGATGTATCCTGTCGCCGGCGGCAGCGCGCGCTTCCCACACTACGCGTTCGGCAGCATGATCGGGTTCGCCGCCGGCTGGTTCGCCTTCCTCGGCGCCGTCACCACCGCGCCCATCGAGGTCGAGGCCGCGCTGCAGTACGCCTCCAACTACGTCAAAGGGCTGACCACGGTCGTGGGCGGCTTACCAGTGCTGACCGCCCTGGGCTATGCCGTGGCCGCGGCGCTGATGCTGCTCTTCTCCGCGATCAACATCATGGGCGTGAAATGGCTCTCGGAGACGAACAAGGTCGCGGTCTGGTGGAAGATCGCGATCCCCTTGCTGACCGTGGTGGTGCTGCTGGTGACGTCGTTCCATCTCGGCAACTTCAGCGCGGGCGGCGGATTCATGCCGTTCGGCTGGAAGGGCGTCTTCCAGGCCATCGCCACCGGGGGCGTGATCTTCGCCTATCTCGGGTTCGAGCAGGCCATCCAGCTCGGCGCGGAGAGCCAGAATCCCACGCGCAACATCCCCATCGCCGTGATCGGCTCCATGATCCTGGGCGTCATCCTCTACATCGCGCTGGAGATCGCGTTCACCGCCGCCCTCAACCCGGCCAGCCTGGCCAAGGGCTGGAGCGCGGTGGCGTTCAGCGGCACGGGCGAGATCTTCGGCCCCTTCGCCGCGCTCTCCGTGGCCCTCGGCCTCGGTTGGCTGGCGTTCCTGCTCTACACCGACGCGATCATCTCTCCCGGAGGCACGGGCCTGCTCTACGTCGGCACCAGCTCCCGTCTCACCTTCGCGCTGGCCCGCAACCGCTATATCCCCGATCTGGGCGCGCAATTGAGCACGCGCGGCGTCCCGGTCTACGCCATCGCGTTCTCGTTCCTGTGCGGCATGCTCGTCTTCCTGCCGTTCCCCGGCTGGCAGCAACTGGTCGGCTTTATCTCGTCGGCCACCGTCATCGCCTACGCCATGGCCCCGTTGGCCATGGGCGCGCTGCGCCTGCAGGATCCCGCGCGCGTGCGCCCGTTCCGGCTGCCCGGCGGCACGATCCTGGCGCCGGCGGGATTCGCCGTAGCCAACGAGATCATCCTGTTCTCCGGCTGGGCGGTGGTCTGGAAGCTGATCGTGGCCATCCTGATCGGCTTCGTCCTGCTGGGGATCTCGTTCGCCACCAGCCGGCCCGAGCGGCGCCCCTCGCTGGATTGGTCGAGCGCGGCCTGGCTCTGGCCGTACCTGCTTGGCCTCGGCGTGATCTCCTACCTCAGCTCCTTCGACATCCACACGCTCAGCTCCGTCCCGTTGATTGGCCTGACGGGGCCGCGCAACGCGCTGCCCTTCGGCTGGGACATCCTGGCGATGGCCGTGTTCAGCGTCATCATCTACATGCTCGCCATCCGCGTGCGGCTCTCCGATGAGCGTGTCGCGGAGTACATCGGCGACCTGACGGCCGAGGCCGACTAGCCGCGACAGGAAGGAGGCAAGGGATGAACGTCAAGGTACTCGTCGCCTATGATGGATCGGAGCAGGCGCGGCGCGCGCTCGACTGGGCCGTCCACATGGCGCAAGGCGCGACGGTCGGCGTGATCAGCGTCGCTCCATCGCTCGCAGGGAGCCCCAAGATCGCGGACGCGGTCGATCCGACCAGCGATACCACCGAACATCGCCGGCAATTGGACGAGGCGGCCGCCCTCCTCGACGCGTCGGGCGTCCGGGCGGAGACACTGCTCAAGGTCGGCGTCGCCGCCGAGGAGATTATCAACGCTGCCCGAGACGGCCGCTTCGACGTCATCCTGGTCGGCATCAGCGGCATGGGCGCGGCCCGGCGTTTCCTCATCGGCTCGGTGGCCGAGCGCGTGGTGCGCCATGCCACCGTTCCCGTGCTCGTCGTACGCTAGAGGACGATCTCCTGTTCCAGCGCGTGTGGCCCGCTTGCCCCCTATTCCGGGCGTCGTCTTGCTGTTCCCTGCCCGGACAAGGAGCGGCATCCTCCGCGTCGCGATACCCCGGCAGAGGCGTGACGAGGCGTCACGGCGCGGCCATCTCGGCCAACCGGCGCTGCAGGAAGCGCCGCTCCGCCGCGTTCTGGCAGATCTCCAGCGCCCGCACGTACGAGGCCGCTGCCTCGTCGCGCCGACCGCGGCGCCGCAAGAGATCGGCCCGCGCGGCGTGGAAGTGATGATAGGAGGCCAGCGGCGCGCACAACTCCGGGCGGTCCAGCAGCGCGAGGCCCTTGTCCGGCCCCTCCGCCATGGCCACGGCCACCGCCCGGTTCAACTCGACCACCGGCGAGGGCGCCAGGCGCGCCAGCGTGGTGTAGAGCGCGGCGATCTGCGGCCAGTCCGTCTCGGCGGCCGACGCAACCTCGTCGTGGAGCGCGGCAATGGCGGCCTGGATCTGGTACGGGCCGGCGCGGCGCAGGGCCAGCGCCCGATCGAGCAGGGCCATGCCCTCGACGATCGCCACGCGGTCCCACAGGCCGCGATCCTGGTCCTCCAGCAGCACGGCGTCGCCGTCCGCGTCCACGCGCGCGTGTCGCCGGGCGTGGTGCAGCAGCATCAGCGCCAGCAGGCCGCGGGTCTCCGGGTCGTCGGGGACGCCCGGCTCGCGCGCCAGCAGGTCCACCAGCGCCCGCGCCAGCCGGATGGCCTCGTCGCAGAGCTCTCGACGGAGCAGCGCGTCGCCGGCGGTGGCGGCATAGCCCTCGTTGAAGATGAGGTAGAGGACGGCGAGCACCCCGTCGAGCCGCTCGGGCAGCAGGGAGAGCGGCGGCACGCGATAGGGGATGCCGGCGTCCCGGATCTTGCGCTGCGCCCGCACCAGCCGCTGCGCCATGGTCGGCGCCGGTACGAGAAAGGCGGCCGCGACCTCGGGGGTGGAGAGGCCGCCCAGGGTGCGCAAGGTCAGCGCCACCCGCGCCTCCAGCCCCAGCGCGGGGTGGCAGCAGGTGAAGAGGAGTCTCAGCCGCTCGTCGGGGAACTCCGCGCCCTCATCCCCATCCGACTCGTCCGGCTCGTCCGGCTCGTCCCTGACCGCGTGACCGAGGGCGGCGAGGGCCTGGAGTTGTTCCTGCTTGCGGGCAAGCGTGGCGTCGCGGCGGAGGCGGTCGACGGCCTTGCGTCGAGCGATACCGCTGAGCCAGGCCGCTGGGTTGCGCGGGACGCCCTCGGCGGGCCACTGCTGCAGGGCGGCGATGCAGGCGTCCTGCAGCGCGTCCTCGGCCAGTGTGAAGTCGCGCGTGGCACTAATGAGTGCGGCCAGGATGCGGCCGGACTCCTGGCGGAAGACACGGTCGACGACGCGGGAGACACTTTCCATCGCTCACCTACCAGGGATATCGTTCCACTCGCGCATCCGCCACCGGCGAACGACGCCGTGCGGCGCCAAAGGGTCTACTCGGGCAAACTCCGCGGCGAATGCGGAGAACAGCACGTATGTCACAACGGACCTCCTGTTATGGGGGGCGCCGCCTGGCAAGAAGCGCGTCCCGACGGCCGGGATACCACGTGGATGGTCCCCCCGACCGCCGGGACGCTCGTGTCGCTACGCCTGCGCCTGGTCGAACTGCATGACCGGGCGCACCTCGACGGAGCCGCGCGCGGCATCCGGGATGTGCGACGCGATCTCGACGGCCTCATCCAAGTCGTCGCACGCCACGACATAGAACCCGTTGAGCTGCTCCTTCGTCTCCGCGAACGGCCCGTCGGTCGTGAGCGCCTTGCCGTCGCGCACGCGCACCGTCGTCGCCGTTGCCACGCCCAGCAACGCCTCGCCGCCGACGATGCGGTCCTTGTGCTGTTCGCCGAACGCCCCGTACTGGGCCATCACGGCGGCCTGCTCCTCCTTACCCATCCCGTTCCACAGCTTCTCGTCGACGTGGATCAGCAACGCGTAACGCATCAGAGTTCCTCCTCCTTGAACGCCAATTGGCGGGCGATCTGCCCGTCACAAAGACGTCGAACGGGTGTCCCAAAATCGACACTGTGAGCGGAACCATTGTCGGCGGTTCTCGCCGCGCGGCGCTATAGTGTTATCTAGCAACATATCATCCGGCCGAGATTGTTGTGTACATGTACGTGGCTTGTCAACACATCCTCTTGGCCGCGACGCACCGCACGGCACAAGAGAACGGGCACATGCCCGATGCGCGCTCCGAATGAATAATCCAGGCTAGCGAGAACGGCTTGCCGACCGCGCGGCGGCGCGGGCCAGTTCATCGCAGCGGTGGTTGTAGGCGTCGCCGCCCCGCTCCTCCGTCACGTGGCCGCGCACCCACTGCCAGCGCACACGGCGGCGCTCGACTAGAGACAGCAGGGCCTGCCACAACTCCTGGTTCTTGACGGCCGCGCCGGTGCTGGTGCGCCAGCCGTTGCGCTGCCAGGCGCGCGTCCAGCGCGTCATGCCGTTCCTGAGATACTCGGAATCGGTCAGCACGACCACCTCACTGCCGAGCAAGGTGGCTCCCAGGCCCTCGATCGCCCCGATCAGTTCCATCTGGTTGTTTGTCGTGCGCGGTTCGCCGCCGCTGTCCTCGATCTCGCCGCGATCGGTGACCAGGACATAGGCCCAACCGCCGGGGCCGGGGTTGCCCAGGCAGGCGCCGTCGGTGTAGAGGAAAGACGCGCCCATCCGGCTCAGCCCGGGATGTTGACGGCGCACATGCTGTTCACACACCAAGTATACGTCGTATCCCGAGCAAGGATACGTGTCGTACGGCGGGTCGGGTGTGGCGCGAAGATACGCTGCCACATCCGTGCTCAAAGGCAACACTACTTTCGCTCATAACCCTGGGAACGCACACCGGCGATAAGAGAAGGTGATGCGAGTGGGTCACAGTACTAACAAACTGGGAATGCTTTGCCGAGCTGCTGAGCGTGATTTCAGCTTCTCGAATCGCGGCGTCATTTGTGGGTTGACCCGATGGGCGTATGAAGCGAGGAGATTCCATAGCTCAAGACGGCGGGACTGGCAATTGTCAGTCCCGCCGTCCTTCTGCTGTATGGTCGTTATGCTGTCCGGTCGTTGCTCCGCGCGACGGTCGCGTTACGGCGCGGCCGTCTCCAGCACGCGCCCAGGAGCGGGCGCGCCGCCCTGGACGAGCCGGTCGTCGAAGACAAAGCCGAGGTCGGGGCCCTGGCGCGGGCCGTCCAGGGTCTCGACCAGGGCGTGCGAGAGGACGGGCAGGGCGATGGTGGCGTCGCAGTAGGCAACGGCCCGGCTGCCCCGCGCGTCGATCTTGCCCCAACTGATGGCCTCCTCGAACGTACAGCCGGAGAGGCCGCCCCACTGCGGCGAGTCGGTCGTGATCTGCACGGCGTACTTGTGCGGGAATACTTGCTCACCGCCGCGGAACAGGTCCACGATCACAGTCACCAGCTGGATGGTGTCCTTGGGCACGCCGCCGCCGATGTAGACCACCGAGGTGTGCGTGGCCCGGTCGCCGATGTCGCCCAGCTGGGTCAGGTCGGCAAACTGGTCCAGCGTGACGCGGATGCCACGGTCGCGGTAGAGTTGCGCCGCGGCCACGCCGTAGCCGCTGTCGGCCAGCGCGGGCGAGTAGATCGGCACGCCGGCCCGGTAGGCCGCGGCCACGATGCTGTCGATGCCGCGCTCGTGCTGGTACCGGCCGAACAGGTGGAGGAACTGCGCCGAGGAGTAGGAGCGGTCACGGTCCAGGGTGGCCATGAACTCGTAGATGAAGCGCTCCAACTCGCGGTACTGCAGCTCGTCGGCGTAGACGTCGTAGTAGCGGTCGATCTGGTGCTCCAGCAACTCGGCGTCGTCGACCGTCTGGCTGCCCTGGTAGTAGGAGTGGCCAAGGCCCTCCAGCAGGTCCTCCGAGACGTTCGCGCCGGTGGAGACCAGCACGTCGATGTAGCGGTTCTCGATCAGCCACTTGACGATCTTCCACTGCCCGGTTGTGCTCATCGAGCCGGCCAGCCCCAGGAAGATGGTGTTGTCCGGCTCCAGGATCATGTTGTGCAGGACGGTGTAGGCGTCGGCCAGCGAACGGCCCTGGAAGCCGGTGTGGCTCATCGCCTCCAGCAACTCGCTGATGCTGCGCTTGCGCACCTCGATCGTGCGCATCTTTTGGGATAGATACTCTTCTCGCGTCGCCATTGGTCGTGTTCGCTCCTCATTCCCGGTTAGCCGAGCAGTCAGCAGTCAGCAGTCAGCTATCAGCCGTTAGCCGTTAGATTACGTGAGCACATCTGTGCCTACCGCGTTCAACTGCTCGGCGCCCCACTCAATAGACTCGTCTTCATGCTCGACGTACGAACCGCTCGCCGTCAACCGACCGCGGTCGGCTGTGGTTTGCCATGCGTCAGGCGTCGCCCAGCGTGCTAGGCTCCTACAGGCGCTAACTCTCGCGTCGCGGCGGTCTGGTCGTCCTGCCGTCGCATCGACCGGCTATCACTCGGCAACGCGGCGTTCAACCGGGCGCGTTCGTCGCGCGCGAGGTCGCGTTCGGAGCGGGTGGCGCGATCCGCCGTGTGGATCTCGACATCCCGCGCGCCAAAGAGGTCTTTAGCGTAGCGCACGGCGACATCGTAGTCGAACGGCTGGCACGAGCAGATGTCGACGTCGAGCTCGTGGTAGGGACCCCAGGCGTGTACGGAGACGTGGCTCTGGGCGATGATGACGAAGCCGGAGAGGCCGTTGTCGTCCTCGTCGGTACACTCTCGAATGTCGTACAAGTGTACGGGGGAGACGGCCGTCATGTCGATGCGGGGAGGAAGCTCCTGGAGGAAGCTGCGGAGGAGGTCGGGGTTCTCGAGGCGCGAACGGTCACAACCGTAGAGTTCAAACATCAGGTGGTAGAGCAATTCAGGTGTCCCCTTCTTTGTATTCTGCGAACACGTCGCAACTGGCCTGCCTCTCGCCGGGCAAGGCACAAATATCGGTCCAGCATGGCACCAGCAGCGCATCAAGTCGCGCGCGGACGTCGGGTACGAGGCTAGGATTGCCGTTCATAGATCCTCTCTCACTGTGGGTCAGGCGCGGCCAAACGGGCATGCAGGGGAATAACGCGCCAACACCGTATTTTATCATATCGTGCGACATCGTCAGGGCTGTTCGCTTATCGCCGGTCCTCGACTGCTACCGATTTTCCTGCCGGGCCTGCACGGAGCGCAGCTTCGTCAACTCCTCCTCGGCGCGGCGCGCGCGCTCCTCGGCGTCCAGGCGGGCCTGCTCGACTGCGGCCAGCCGCTCCCGCGCGGCCTGCTCGACCGCGGCCAGTTGTTCCTGAAGACCCATGACCTGCGCAAGCGCCGCCTGGTAGTCTTGCCGCACCTCCTCGGCCAGGCGGATCGGTTCATCCGTCGCCGGGTCGATCACCCGCAAGTAGAGCCCGGCCGGCTCCCATTCCGTCCCCGGCGTCGCCACCGGCCGCAGTTCCGCCCCCAGCAGCGGGCTCCGCACGCCCCCGCTCGGCAGCAGCGGCGCCTCCTCCAGCCGTTGCTCAGGCCCGTCCCCGTGCAAGGCGAAAGCGCGCAGGTGCGGGGGCGCCAGGGCCTGGGGGTCGTAGACGTAGTATTCACGCACGCCCATACGCCCATACAGGGCGCGCTTGCCGCGGGGCGCGGTGCTCAGGTCCTGGCGCCGCGTGGTCCACGAGGTGATCTCGAACACGATGTCGGGCGCCTTGCCCTCCGACCAGGTGAACCACGCGTCGCGCGCTCCCGGTTCGACGTCGAGGGCGACGTAGGCGTCAGGCGAGAGGTTGTCGCGCCGGTTGTACGGGTTGTAGTACAGGAACTGGTTGCCGCCGATGGCGGCGTCGCGGCCCCGCGCCTCGAGCAATCGGCGCACCGCGTATTGCAGGCCAATCATCTGGACCTGGTTGACAAAGGTCTCGGCCATGGGCTTACCGTCGCTCGTGGGGAACGTGGAGAGGTCGACGTCGACGACTCCGCGGTCCAGAAGGATGTAGGGTATAGTGGTGTCGGTCTCGCGGGCGCGCACGGCCATGACGCATCGTCCCTCCACTGATCGGTCCGTTCGGTCCTGATAGGCGCAGTGTACCACCGTCGCGTGGCGCCAGTTGACGTCGCCGCACGATATTCGCCCCTCTACCCCGCCGGATGCGTCATAATTCGGGGGTATAGGCCGACGATGACACTGTGCAAGGAGGAGAGGGATCAATGGCAGAGACGTTCCGCAACTATATCGGCGGCGAGTGGCGCGAGGCCGCCGGCGGCGAGACCTTCGAGAGTATCAACCCGGCGCGCCGCTCCGACGTCATCGGCGTTTTCCAGCGCTCGGGCGCGGCCGACGTCGCGGCGGCCGTCGCGGTGGCGGCCGAGGCGGCGCGCGCCTGGCGCGAGGTCCCCGTCCCCGAGCGCGGCGAGATCCTCTATACCGTGGCGCGGCTGCTGGAGGAGCGCAAGGAGGACCTGGCCCAGCTGATGACGCGCGAGATGGGCAAGGTAATCAAGGAGGCGCGCGGCGACGTCCAGGAAGGCATCGACATGGCCAAGTACATCGCCGGCGAGGGCCGGCGTTACTTTGGCCAGACCGTGCCCTCCGAGCTGCGCAACAAGTTCTGCATGACCGTGCGCCAGCCGCTGGGCGTCGTCGGGCTGATCACGCCCTGGAATTTCCCCATTGCCATCCCCTGCTGGAAACTCCTGCCCGCGTTGCTGTGCGGCAACGCGGTGGTGCTCAAGCCGGCCGAGGATACCCCGGCCTGCGCCACGCGCCTGGTAGAGATCTTCGCCGAGGCGGGCGTCCCGGCGGGCGTGCTCAACTTGGTCACGGGCTACGGCGAGGAGGCCGGGCAGCCGCTGCTGGAGCACCCCCGCGTGGCCGCCATCTCCTTCACTGGCTCGACCGAGGTGGGCCGCCTGATCGCCGCGACCTGCGGGCGCAACCTCAAGCGCGTCTCGCTGGAACTGGGCGGCAAGAACGCCATCGTGGTGATGGACGACGCCGACCTCGATCTGGTGATCGACGGCGCGGTGTGGGGCGGCTTCGGCACGGCCGGCCAGCGCTGCACCGCGTCGTCGCGCCTGATCGTGCAGCGCGACGTGGCGGCGCAGGTTCAGGATCGCCTGGTGGCGCGCGCCGAGGCCCTGACGGTGGGAGACGGGCTGCGGCCCGAGGTCGAGGTCGGCCCGGTGGTCAACGCGCCGCAACTGGAGCGCGTGCATAGGTACAGCGGAATCGGGCAGCGCGAGGGGGCGCGGCTGCTGACGGGCGGCCGCATCCTGGCCGATGGCGCGCTGGGCGAGGGCTACTTCTACGCCCCGACGGTCTTCGGCGACGTCGAGCCCGGCATGCGCATCGCGCAGGAGGAGATCTTCGGCCCCAGCGTCTCGGTCATCCCGGTGGATTCTTTCGAGCAGGCCATCCGGGTGGCCAACGACACCGCCTACGGGCTCTCGCTTGCCATCTACACGCGCGACGTCAACCGGGCCTTCCGCGCCATCAACGACCTGGAGGCAGGCATCGTCTACGTCAACGCGCCCACCATCGGCGCCGAGATCCAGCTGCCCTTCGGCGGCATCAAGGGCACGGGCAACGGCCACCGCGAGGCCGGCACAAGCGCGATAGACCAGTTCAGCGAGATCAAGAGCGTCTACGTCGACTACAGCGGCGTCCTGCAGCGCGCGCAGATCGACAACCGGGAGTAGCCAGTAGCCAGTTGCCAGTTGCCAGTTCTACAATGTCGATAGCCTTGAGCATCGGTATCTACAACGTCGCTGCTGTTCCAGTCACGGCGTGTCCACCGACCGCGATAACGATGCGACGAAAAACTGACAACTGGCAACTGGCAACTACGTGAGGTCGCCGTGTCCGAACGCCTGAGCCTGCGGGCGGCATTGCTGCTAGTGGTCGCGCTGATCCTGGTGGGCACGGTCGTCTACGCGGTCACGGAAGGCTGGCCGCCCGGCCTGGCGCTCTACGCCGCGGTCACCACGCTGACCACGTTGGGGACGGTCGGGCCGTCCTCGGCGGCCGGTCGGGCCTTTACTATCGGCTACGTGCTGGTCGGCGTGGCGACCAGCTTCTATATCCTCAGCGCCCTGGCCGTGTTCGTGGTCGAGGGCCGCTTGACGCAGAGCCTGCGGAGGAGGCGCATGGAGCGGGCAATAGAGGGTCTGCATGGCCACTACATTATCTGCGGCTACGGCAGGGTCGGCCGCGAGATCGGCAACGAGTTCGCGCGCGAGGCCACGCCGTTCGTGCTGATCGACATCGACCAGGAGCGGCTGGAGACGGCCGCGCGGCAGGGCCAGTTGGTCATCTCGGGCAATCCGGCGGGCGACGACGTGCTGCGCCATGCCCACCTGGACACGGCGCGCGGCCTGATCGCGGCGCTGGACGACGACGCCGAGAACATCTACGTGACGCTCTCGGCGCGCGTGCTACGGCCCGACCTGTTCATCGTGGCGCGGGCCAATCACCCGGACACGGAACTAAAACTGGAGCGGGCGGGCGCCAACCGCGTGCTCTCCCCCTATTCCATCGGCGGCCGCCTGATGGCGGCGATGGCCCTGCGCCCGCTCTCGATCGAGGTCGTGGACGCCGTGCTGCACGACCGCGACGACGGGGTGACGCTGCGGGACCTCCGCATCAGCCCCGGCTCACCGCTTTGTGGACTGAGCGTGGGCGAGGCCCAGCAGGGGCTCCTGCGCGGGGTCGGCGTGCTGGCGCTGCACACGGGCGGACGCCTGGCGCTCAATCCCTCCCCCGATACCCGGCTGGCGGAGGGCGACGTGCTGGCCGTGATGGGCCTGCCCGCGCAACTTGCCGCCCTCGGCTGAAGACGACCCTCACCCGCGGCCCCTCTCCTGTGCGCGGGAGCAACCCTCACCCGCGGCCCCTCTCCCGACTGCGGGAGCAACCCTCACCCCCAACCCCTCTCCCGACCGCGGGAGAGGGGAGAAGGTCCCACAACCACCTGTCCACATTCTTCCCCGGCGGAGCCGCGTACAACCTACACAGACTGGGAGGGGAGGCGCATCGCGATGCGCCTCCCCTCCCAGTCGCGGACAGCCCGGACAGCCCGGACAGCCCGGACAACTGCTGGCCACTCATCACTAACCACTAGTACACCTTGGCTCACGTACCTTGGCAGTCCAGGAGACACTTCAGTGTCCGGCCCCTGCCATGCGACTTTAGTCGCAGGCCGCGCCAACCGCCAGGCTTCTTACGCCAACGTGTACCAGCCACTAACCACTACGAGACGGCTTCGGTCGTCCAGCGGTTGCCCTGCTTGTTGATGACCATGGGCTGGTTGCACGAGTCGCAATAGACTTCCATGCCTTCGAGCGGGAAGAAGACGCCGACGGGGCTGCCGCAATGGGGGCAGGTGGTGCGGGCATAGGCGCCCGAAGCGCGGCCGACGAGCTGGTAGGCGAGGGCCACGCCCACGCCGAAGAGAATGATCCGGAAAAGGAACCGCAGCACTGCTATCCTCCTAGTAGAGAGTAGATGGTCAAGACGCGCGTACCCGGCCGGACGCAAGCCGCGCCACGGCACTCCCGCGTATTATACCGTGTGGAGCGCCCACGCTTCGGCTTCGTCATCCGCAATCGCATGGCCTGTGGATCGCTACGCCCGCGTCGGAGCGCCACAACAGGGATGACAGGAGTAGACACGCACAGGTGGACACACGGCAAAGGGTCGTCATTGGCACGCGAGGCAGCGCGTTGGCCTTGTGGCAGGCCAGCTGGGTCGCGACGGAGTTGCGGCGTCATCACCCCACCCTTATAGTCGAGGTGGAGCGTATCGTGGCGCCGGCCGACGCCGCACCCGACGTGCCGCTGGCCGCGCTGGGGACCAAGGGCCTGTTCACCAAGACGCTCGAGGACGCCCTGCTGAACGGCCGCATCGACCTCGCCGTCCACTCGCTCAAAGACATGGCCAGCGTGCTGCCGCCCGGCCTCACCCTGGCCGCCGTCCCGCCGCGCGAAGATCCGCGCGAGGCGTTGGTGGTCGGGCTGGGAGGCGCGACCAGTCTGGACGACTTGCCGCGCGGCGCGCGCGTCGGGACCAGCGCGCCGCGCCGCCGCGCGCAATTGCGGTACCTGCGGCCTGACCTGCGGCTGGAAGAGATCCGCGGCAACGTGGACACGCGGCTGCGCAAGCTCCAGAACGGCGACTATGACGCGCTGGTGCTGGCCGCAGCCGGCCTGCACCGCCTGGGCCGCGGCGACGCCATCAGCGCCTATATCGACCCGGTGGTCATCCTGCCTGCCGGCGGCCAGGGCGCCCTGGGCATCGAGGCGCGCGCGGGCGACGACGCAATGCGGGCGCTGGCCGCTCCGCTCTCCGACCCCGCCACCGCCGTCTGCTGCCAGGCGGAGCGGCGCCTGCAAGAAGTGCTGGAGGGCGGCTGTCGCGTGCCCATCGGCGCCCTGGCCCGCGTGGAGGGCGCGACGCTGGTGATGCAGGCCGTCGTCGCCTCGGAGGACGGCCTGCGGCTCGTCCGCGACACCCTCAGCGGCCCCGCCGATGCGCCCCTGTCCCTCGGCGATCGTCTGGCCGCCCGCCTGCTGGCCAACGGCGCCGCCGCCATCCTGGAGACCGTCCGAGCAGGGACCTAGTTCAGTCTCGGTGCCGGGCCTGCGACTGAAGTCGCATGGCACACAACGGACACTGAAGTGTCTTACCAGGCGCCGCTCCAACGACTTTAGTCGTCGTTCTGTGCCATGCGATGTGGGTCAAAGGCTAATCCTGTTGTCGTGTTAACATCGGCGCCAGTACTGGTAGCGAAAAGCACCTTCCCCCATCCGGCCGAAGCCTGGATGGGGGAAGGTGCCACCATAGGCGTCCTGCCTATACTGTCACGGCAGCCCGATTACGGTGTTGAAATCGCCGTGGTCGTGGCGGTCTTGCTGGCCGTCGCCGTGGTGGTCGCAGTCGGCGCCGTCGTCTGGTTGGTATACGTCACGTTCGACGTGCCTCCACTCAGAGTGAACACGATCGTCCCGTTCGACGGATCGTTGGTTTGCACCCGGTCGCCTGGATTATCGTCGACGATGCTGCTCACCTGGTAGCCCGTCGGGACTTCCTCCTGGATGGTCACACCTGTACCCGGCGAGTAGTTTCCGGGGACCTGGACACAGTTGCCTGCTGTAGTGAACACTCCGGTGGTCGTGCCATGGCCGTCGCTGATGCTAACGTCGAAGTCGAATTTCTGACCCGACGTAGGGGTTGGTGCGCCGGACCCGGTAGTCACCTGTTTGCAGACCTTAAGCTGCGCCGTAGCCGTGCTCGTCCCCGTAGCGACCGCTGTCCCCGTCTGGGTGGCGACAGCCGTCCCCGTCTGCGTAGCCATGGCTGTTCCCGTCTGCGTGGCCACAGCCGTTCCTGTCTGCGTAGCGACAGCCGTTCCTGTTCGCGTCGCAACGGCGGTTCCCGTCCCGGTCTCAGTCTCGGTGGGGGTCGTCGTTCCGGTCTGGGTAGCCACAACCGTCCTCGTCCGCGTAGCGCCAGCTATGATCGTTCCCGTTTGCGTCGCAACAGCGGTCCCTGTTTGCGTCGCAACAGCGGTCCCCGTCTGCTGCGTCTGAGTGGCAACAGCGGTCCCTGTTCGCGTGGCGACAGCAGTCCCTGTTTCCTCAGTTTCCGTAGCGGCCGCTGTTCCCGTCTGGGTGGCAACAGCCGTCTCCGTTTCCGTTCGAGTAGTGACGGCTGTCCCCGTCCCTGTGGCGGTTCCCGTCTGTGTCGCCGTGCCCGTGCCCGTCTGCGTCGCGCTGGCGGTCGCCGTCCCTGTGGCGGTCCCCGTCTGCGTCGCAGTGGCCGTGCTCGTCTGCGTAGCCGTATTGGTCGCCGTGCTCGTGCTCGTCCGCGTGGCCGTGTTGGTGCTCGTCGACGTTGACGTGCCCGTCGCCGTGGGGCTCGTGGCGTTGGTGAACGTCACGCGAATCTCGGTCGAGCTATCGCCCGGGCTACCGCCCGGTATGATAGTCACGACCGCATTGCGGGCGGCGAGATCGGAGGTAACTGGGGCCGACAGTCCGTTGCGCTCGGCGCTCACGCCGACGAGCATGGTGCCGCTCGAGTCCTGCTCGACGATGGTGGCGGTCCCGACGGGCAGCGCGATGGCGAACGTGCAGTGACCGAGCGAAGTGGTGTGGGTGACGCTGTTCCCGTTCTGGTCGGTGATGGTGAACGTGTACAGGCGCATTCCGGGTTCAGGCAGCGCCCCACTGCCGGCCTTGCAAATCTCGACATAGCCCGTGGTTGTGGCCGTACCCGTGCCCGTCTGCGTGGCGATGGCCGTGCTCGTCGCCATGGCGGTCGTGGTACCGGTCGGCACGGCCGTCTTCGTGGCCGTACCCGTCGCGTTCGCCGTGCCCGTCATCGTGGCCTTGGGCGTCATCGTGGCCTTGGGCGTCTGCGTCGGCGTGGGCGTCGGATGCGTCGACGGGCAGTACACATGGATGACCTTGATCTTGAAGTGCCCCTTGCCGCTCGACACAAAGACCTTGTACACGCCGTTATGGGGCAGCTTGTACGGGCCGCTGATGAACCGGTAGCGGTCGTCGTGCTTGGGGTCGGGGTGTCCATTGTACGTTCCGTGGGCCGCGAGGACCACGAAACCTTCGTGGGCGCCCTTGCCAAGGATGTAGATCAAGCCATTGGGCGTGGCGAAGTTCACGCCGATTACGAAGAAGTCGGTGTTGCACGACAACTGGGGATAGTCGCGCGCCGTGTACGAGTGTTTGTAGGTCGTCTTAATGGTGCCGGGGTTGCCCTTGCCGTTCTTATCGTGCTTATCGTGGTGTCCGTTGCTCGGTTTATGCCCGGCGGACGGCTTGGACGCGTGGGACGGCTTGGCCCCATGGGACGATGTGGTGTGCTTCGGAGGCTTGCCGGCGGCGTGGACGAATCCTAATCGATGCCGTGGCGGGGGCGAGTTGCGCCAGAGCCAGGAAACCTAGCACCGACAACACCAAAGCCCACCGTACGGTCGCATTCCTAAACATGACTGTAGGCCCTTCTTGGATTAGGGGACGCACCATCTATGCTTATAGGCTGCACGCGAACTACGCGTCGTTGTGGGCTACATTGTCGTGGGCGCATGGTTCTGAGCTACCGGGCAGTGCTCATCGTGGGGCTGACACGGGCCATGCCTCGGCAGGCCATGTCTCACCATGCTATCGGGGACGCCGGTCGTGCCGGCAGCCAGGGTCAGAGGTGGCTGACCTGCAATCCGGGTGGGAGGGAACGTGGTAACATCTTGGGCTGTCACCGTTATCCCCGTTGGGATGGGTTCGCTGCTATCCAGCTAATTCCCGGAGTATCACCTCCTTCACAGCCACTGCATGGTATGACGCGCGACACATAACGGTATACGTGCCAGCGCCACCGGGGGGTGTACAAGATTACTGTAGCACGGATCGGCGCCTTTGGCAAGTAAGCAAGTAAGCGTGGGGCACGACAGCGACCTCGCCTTGACACAACTCAGGTAGGCCAGCGGGTCAGTTTAATCTAAGACACGCACCGGATACTCTTGAAACACCCTATCAACAGTCATCACGTACATGTCCTCGACGATTGATTGCGCGACCAGTAGGCGATCAAACGGGTCCTTATGCGGCATATGGCCCGTCGAGGCCGAGACACTGGTACACCTAATTGGCGTGCGCGCGTTGACCGCTCGCGCCGGCATGGACACGGACGCTGGCGGTGATGGATACGACCGACGCCGCATCGCTACTGCCCGTCGGGAAGGAGACCCATGATGGACGTTTCGATAGGACTCAGCGCCGTTGCATTGGCCGCACTGGGGTACGCGGTGATCCTGCGTGTAGGCCCGCGGCTGCCCCACCCCTTTGACCGCGCGACGGATGACGGCGACGAGGCCGAAGACGGGAACGCGGCGACGCGCTTCGTCCCCATCCCCGACGTGGCGGCGCTGGAGCCGCTGTTCGCGCGCTCCGGGGACGGCCCGGTGGCGCTGTTCCTCCACGATGGGGGTTGTCCCATCAGCGCGGCGGCCTACCGCCAGATGACGCGGCTGGGAGGCGAGTTGGGACTGGTCGACGTACGCCGCGGCAAGGACATCTCGCGCGCCATCGAGCAGCGTACCGGCGTGCGGCACGAGTCGCCGCAAGTCATCGTGCTGCGGCACGGTCGGGCCGTTTGGTCGGCGTCGCACTACGCGATCACGACGGAGGTCGTCGCGGCCGCCGCGCGCGACGCTTGATTATGGGAGCACGATGTTGAAAGGGCGCCGCCTGTTGTGATTACGTCGAACGACCTGGAGACGGACATAGATGTCGCCGCGCTGCCCGCGGCCGCCGTCGCATATTATCGCGCGCTCCCGCCCGGCCGCCTCGAAGGGCTGCGCATCGACGCCTTGGACCGCCTCGGCGTGCCCACCTACCACCTGACCTACTGGCCCGCCGACGCCGGTCCCATGAACGGCGCCAACGGCTATGGGGCGACGCTCGACGAGGCCATGACCTCGTCGTTCGGCGAGTTGACCGAGGTGGTCTCGGCGCACAACACGCTGGCGGCGCTGCCGCGCCACGAGGGCTCGTACCGCGCGCTGGCGGCGGAGCGCGGCCCCGACGGCGTGCTCGACCCGCTGACCTTGTGCCTTGAGGCGGGCAGTCCCTACACCCCCGACCGTGTGATGCGCTGGGTCGAGGGACGGCGGCTGTCCAGCGGAGAGCCCGTGCTGGTTCCTTTGGAGTGGGCGGCCTGCCAGGGCAGCGACGTCGAGCCGGGCGACAACCTGATCACTCCGGTCACAAACGGCCTCGGCGCGGGACTCCGCCTGGTGCAGGCGCTGGCGCATGGGCTGCTGGAACTGGTGCAGCGCCACGGCAACAATGTCTCCTTCCGCGCGCTGGATCAGGGCATCCAGGTCGAGCTCGACGCGGTGACCGACCCGACCACGCGCGAGATCCTGGACCGCCTCGACCGCGCCGGAGTCGACGTCAGCGCCAAGCTGGCCGCCACCGACTTCGACATCCCCGACCTCTATGTCGTCGGCAACGACCGCGACGGGTCGGCGGACGCGCCCCCCATCATGGCCACGGCCTGCGGCGAGGCGGCCGATCCCGACCGCGAGCGCGCCTTGCGCAAGGCCCTGCTGGAGTTCGCGGCGGCGCGGGCGCGCAAGGCCTTCACGCACGGCCCCCTCGATCTGGTCGAGCGCATCGCCCCACCCGGGTACCTCGACCGCTTCCGCTGCCAGTCCCTCGACGGCGAAGAACGGCGCGCCCTCGACGCCATGATGGCCTGGCTGCCGCTGGGGCAGGGGCAGATGCGCGCGCTGCTGGACGGCAACGTGCTGGCCGTGCGCGAGCGTCGCACGTTCTCGTCGCTGCCCACCGCGCTGCCGGGGGACGGGGACGCGGCGGCGCGGCTGGACCTGATCGTGGGACGGTTGCGCGCCGAAGGGCTGGACGCGGTCTACCTGGACTACTCGCCCGACCCCGAGCGCACGGGGGCCCACGCGGTCAAGGTCATCGTGCCGGGGCTCGACGTGGAGACGATGAGCTACAACCGCATCGGTGAGCGCACGGTGCGCCGCCTGCTGCGGCGCGGCAGCCCCTTGGTCGGGATCGGCTCGCCGCCCGCCGGCGCGAAGAGGATTCCGCTGACCGCCGAGGCGGAGGACCGGTTAGGCGGCCCCGCCTGGCTCGACACCGACCTGGTGGCCCGCACGGTCGGCCCGCTCTACCCGCTCTACCGCGAGCCCGGCCGCCACGCGGCGCAATTGGCGATGGCCAGGGCCAGGGTCAGGGAACAGTAGGGGTACCCGCACAGAGAGTTCTCTAGGCGGCAGGGCGCGAGGCGAGTCCTGCCGCTGTGCAGGCGGGCGACGCGGGCAACAGCGATGGTGCCTGCTGCCCACACAGTGCCGCCGTGCAGGCCACGGTGAGGTAGTCCAGCACATCGCGGTCTTGCTGGCGTAGCGTGGTGACGACCGTGAGCAGGCGTTCCGCGAAGCGGCTGCCCTCCACGCTCTGCGTGCCGAAGCTGCGTCGCCGCCAGACCACCGCGCGGCGCAGCGCCCGCTCGGCGGCATTGTTGGTGGGCTCCACGCCCTCCCCCGTGACAAAGGTCCACAACGCCGGCTCCAGCTTGCGGATATTCTGACACGCGCGGCGCGTCTTGGCATGCTCCAGCGTGGCCCCTTCGTGCAAGAGCGCCCCGACCTGTGCCTGCAGCGGCTCCATCGCGGCCACAAAGGCCGTCCGCGAGAGGGTGCCATCGCGGACGCGGTACCATAGCCCAAAGATCGTCGCGCTCACGTCGAGCAGCGCCTGTCCCACTCGGGCGGGCTCCCCGCCCCGCTCGACAAAGGCGGCAAAGTCGCGCCGCAGATGCGCCCCACAGATTTGCCGTTGGGTCGGGTCCACCCACGTATAGCCGCTCCAGCGGTCGGAGCCGATGATGCCGGCAAACGTCGTCCCCCGCAGGGTCTGCGCGCCCGCGCGGCCCCGCGTGGCCAAGACCAAGAACACCGTCACCAGCGGGGTGACGGCCGTCCACAGCCACATGCGCTGGCGTCCTTCGCGCCAGCCGGTCTCGTCGGCATTGACCGCAGCTTGCTGCTGGACAAACGTCCGCGCCTCCGCAACGGGCACGGCCACGGCGGCACTGACCTGCTGTTCCAGCGCGGCAACGCTGCCCAGACTCAGATCAAGATGGAAGAGGACGCCCAGCAGTTCGGCCACGTCGCGTTGGCTGATGCCCAGCCGTCCCGCCAGATAGGCCACTGTGGCCTGCGTGCGCGGACCGAAGCCGCCACGCGGCATCTCCTCCGGCCACGACGCCGCGGTCGCCGTGCTGCACGCGCCACAACGCAGCGTGTGCCGCCGGTACTCGGTCACCACGGGCACGCTGCGCGGCAACTCGCTCACCTGATGCCGCGCGGGCTCCTCGTCCTCGCCAGCCAACGCCGCACCGCACTGCGCACAGGCCTCTGGCTTGATCTCGACGATCTGGTCCACCTGCTCGGGGGGCAGGAGGGGCCGCCCATGGCCCGCATGCCCCACCTGTCCGCCGGCGCGGCGCACTCGGCGGGTCTGACGACGGTGGCCGTGAGGACGTGCGCGAGGTCTGCTGCACCCGCTCTTCCAGCGTGGCGAGCCGCTCCTCCAGCCGCGCAATCCGCGCGCCCTGCTCCTGCACCAGCCTCCGCACTGCGGGCGGCGTGGCTGCCCAGTCGGCGGCGGAGATCACGGACGGCCCTGCATGCTCAGTCATGTCCTCTCGTATAAAGGATGCCTCGCCTCCGCTCACCCACCCTTACGGCTTACGGCACCGCGACACGCTGGCACTCAAAACCACGTGAGCGGGTACGGGGACGCTACCCCCAGGCGGCGTTCCAGGCGAAAGCCGCGGCGCTGGCTCCCCAATACCGAAAGGTTCTGCTGGTCCCCACCACCTGAGCCCTTCGGCAGGAGCGTACGGCCAACTACCGAGACCGGCGGACAGGTCTCACCACCAGCGCCGACGCGTCTTCGAGAACGCTAGTTCACGGTGCGGCGTCAGCGAGGAGCTTATCGACCAGGGCCTCGGCGTATGCCTCGTCCGTGGGTTGGATGCCGAACAGGACGCGGAAGTACAGCGGCGCGACGAGGTGGTCGACCACCTCGGGCAGAGCGAGCGAGGGCTCGCCGCGGTCGCGGCCACGCTGGAGCATCGCCGCGACCTGGTCATTGCGCTCGCGCAGGCACAGGCCGCGGCAATGCCGGTCGGCGGCGTTGACTACCGTGCGCAGGGAAGCCAGGCCATCGGGTTTGCTGATGTCGGCAAGCAGCCCCTCGGCCCAGGCCGTCAGGTCGCCGCGCAGGCTGCCGGTATCGGGGAGCGCGCCGTCCGCGGTCAGGCGGGTGACGGCGACGGCCGCCAGCAGCTGCCGCGCGTCGCCCCAGCGCCGGTAGATGCTGGTGGGGTTAACCCCCGCGCGCGCTGCAACCGCCGGAATGGTGACATGCTCGTGGCCTTGTTCGCCGATCAGGTCGGTGACGGCCTGATACACGGCGGCCTGGACGCGGGCGCTGCGTCCGCCCGGCCGCACGGCGCTGCGCTGCTCGATCGCTGCCATACCCTATTCTATCGCAAACAGGCTTGCTTTAGGAGGGGACTTGCTGCTATAATCCCTACTATAGCAAATTTTTTGGCGTTAGTGGCGCCGCGAGTGGCCCGCGGGGCGCGAGAGAGCAGGGTGTACAGGTGACGGACAGGAAAGATGATGTACTGGCCACGCGTCATACGGCCGCTGACCGCGGACCCACCCGGCTGCCCCGCGCGGCGGCCTTCTGGGCGCTGGGTGCGACCCTGTTGGCCTTCCTGTTCGCCGCGAGCGCGCCCTCGCCGCTGTACGTCGTCTACCAGGCGCGCTGGGGTTTCTCGGCGGCCACGTTGACCACGGTATTCGCCGTCTACGCCCTCGCCCTCTTGATCGCCCTTGTGACCGTGGGGGCGCTGTCGGACTACGTCGGCCGCCGACCCGTTCTGGCCGCGGCCTTGCTCGTCGAGGCGCTGAGCATGGTGTTGTTCATCGCGGCCGATGGCGTTGGCTGGCTTCTTGCCGCCCGTGCCGCGCAGGGTCTCGCGACCGGGACGGCGACCGGGGTCATCAGCGCGTACTTGATCGATCTGCAGCCAGCCAAAAATCCACGTCTGGGAGCGCTGGTCAACAGCACCGCGCCGACCGTGGGCCTGGCCACGGGGGCGCTTGGATCGGGCCTGCTGGTGCAGTTTGCTCCCGCGCCGACGACCCTGGTCTTCGCGGCGCTGGTCGTGGTCTTCGCCGCCGCGCTTCTCGGCGTCGCGCTGATGCCCGAGACGACCTCGCGCCGCCCCGGAGCGGTCGCGTCCCTGCGTCCCCACGTGAGCGTGCCGCGCCGCATCCGCCCGGATTTCCTCATCGTCACCCCCTGCCTCGTCGCGACGTGGGCGCTGGGCGGCCTGTACCTCTCGCTCGGGCCGTCGCTCGCCGCCGGGGTGCTGCACATCCCGAGCCATCTCGTCGGCGGCCTGGTGATCTTCGCGCTAGCTGGGATGGGAATGGTCGGATCGCTGGCGCTGCGGGACGGGGCGCTACGCCGCGTGATGGTCGCCGGATCGGTAGTCCTTGCCGCGGGCGCGGGCGTGACCCTGCTCGCCCTGGCGCTGACATCCACGGTGCTGTTCTTCGTCGGCACGGCAATCGCGGGTTTCGGGTTCGGCGCGGCGTTCCTGGGGGCATTCAGGACGTTGAGCGTATTGGCGGAGCCCGGCGAGCGAGCGGAGTTATTCGCGACCGTGTACGTGGTCAATTATCTGGCGTTCAGCCTGCCGGCCATCGCGGCCGGGCTGGCCGTCTCCCCGCTCGGCCTGCGGCGGACGGCCACCGTCTACGGCGTCGTGGTGATCTTGTTCGCCGTGTCGGCGGTGGTCGGGCTCACCGCGCGGCGGCCTCGCGAGGCGAGCCGCATAGGCGCCGCCCCCCAGACAACGCCGTCGTGCCCCCGCGCGGGGTAGGGCGACGACGGCCCGACGTACGCGACACCCATGCGCCTTGAAGACGGGCGAGACACAAACGTGGTCGTCGAGGAGGGGGCGCAATCCTTCCCGTGGAGCGCCGCTGGTCACGGCGGTTGCCGGGCGAGACGAGATTGAACAAACGTCCTATACTGTAGACAGAAGCGCATCCGGCCAAAGGGGTGTGCCACGGCAGGGACTGATGGGACAGATAGGACAAGAGGGGCGGCCATGGACGGCGTGAATACGTGGGGGTTGGATCTGAGCGAGGTGTGGCGCTGGGTGGGCGACGCCCTGGAGGACGGCGCCAGGCCGGTCCTTGATCGCCGGCAAGTGGATGCGCTCTGCGCCGACGCGCTGGATCGCCACGCGCCGGCCATCGCCGTCGAGGGGCAGGGAGCGGGGATCGCCGTCGATATCCTCGTCGGCGCGCGCCTGGCCGAGGCGTACCTGGACCGCTATGGGCGTACGCCCAACGGCCGCTATCTCGTCGCCGGACTGCGCGCCGTCGCGCGCGATCTGTCGCTGGCGCCGACCGGCGCCCGTCGGCGACGATAGCGGCGCGCGTTCGCAAGAGCCGACGCGCCGCTGCACACCATCCATCAACACGCGGGGCCATTCCATCCTCGTCGATCGTGGGGTGGGTCAGGGCGTCTTGTGTGCGCCCTCGTGTGCGGTTGGGGCGTCGGCGCTACGCCCCGGCCCCCCGCGTGGCCATCCGGGTCGAGTATGGAACAGCTCCGACTGGCGCATGCGGGACTTGACGCCGTTAGTTAGTGAGTGTACACTAACAATATGAAGAGAGAGGACATGGCCAGGGGCGAGCGCCAGTCGGCCGAGGAGCGGCGCGAGACGGTGCTGGCGGCGGCAATCGTCGAGTTCGGGGCCTATGGACTGCACGGTGCCTCGACCGAGGACATCGCCCGACGCGCGGGCATCTCGCAGCCCTACATCTTCCGTCTCTTCGGGACCAAGAAGGACCTCTTCATCGCGGCGTGCAATCGTGTCTACGAGCGCATCCATGACCTGTTCCAGGCGGCGGCCGCGACCGCGCCGGGGACCGATCCGGGCGCGGCCCTCACTGCCATGGGCCTCTCGTATAAGGCGCTGATAGCAAGCCGCGACGAACTGCTGCTGATCCTGCAATCCTTCGCGGCAGCGTCCGATCCCGAGGTGGGCGCGGCCATGCGGGAGCGCTTCGGCAACCTGTACCGCTACGTAGAGGGCGTGGCCGGCAGGGACGAGCACGAGGCGCACATGTTTATGGCCTACGGCATGTTGCTGACCGTCACCGCCGCGCTCGGGTTGCCCACGTTGCCGCGAAAGGAGGACGCGAAGGAGGATTCGGTCGACACCTACCTCTCCACGTTCGTGGACACGCTGCCCTAACCCCCTTTTTTTACCGTCCGAAGTTATTGAGTAGTCACAACTAAGCAAGGAGAATACGATGACTAACGCCAACCGCTGGTGGACCTTCGCCGTCGTCTCGCTGGCCCTCTTCATGAGCATGCTCGACAACCTCGTCGTGACCACCGCCCTACCCGCCATTGGCCGCGCGCTCCACGCCGGTGTCCCCGACCTGGAGTGGACCGTCAACGCCTATACCCTCGCCTTCACCGTCCTGATGATCCCCGCGGCGGCGCTCGGCGACCGCTTCGGCCACCGCCGCGTCCTGCTCAGCGGCGTGGTCCTCTTCACGCTCGGCTCGGCCGCCGCCGCGCTCTCCACGACCGCGCTGGGCC
>JAABUZ0100001426.1_pt1 | contig 45576 bp, 47 predicted proteins | sample 5562091 | NCBI WGS metagenome assembly JAABUZ01 (sample SAMN12813069, study PRJNA571459) | rock metagenome | isolation source: Antarctica rocks | place: Antarctica: Victoria Land, Linnaeus Terrace sud | collected 2015-12-21
TCGAGGTAGCCGAGCAGGGTGGTGAGGTGCTGTACGTCGAGCACCGCGAGCCGCAGGGCCTGCGCGCGCTCGAGGAAGGCATCGCCGGCGCCGTTGCGCATGTCGGCCAGCCGGGCGCCGACGCCCTGGGCGGCGAGACGGCCGTGGAGGTCGTGCGGCGCGGTGCGCTCGGGGAGCTCACGCAGCAGCTCCCGCGCCACCGCCCCACCGACGCGCAGCACGTCGCGCGCCTGGCCGTCCAGCGACTCGGCCAGCGCGCCCCAGTGGCTCGCGAGCTGGCGCGAGAGCGCGTAGAGCTCGCGCAGCGCGCGGTGCTCGGCCGGGGTCAGCCCGTTAGCGGTGAGCTCCGGAGTCACCTCGGCGCGCTCACCTCGTGCTCACCCCGGCGCCAGCGGGGCGGGATGCTCACGGACCAGCGCGCCGCTGATCACCCGCGTGTTCCACTGGTAGAGCACGGGCACCTGGAACCAGCCCGAGTAGCGCGTGCGGAACTCGATGCACTCGGGTCCCTCCCAGTAGGCGGTGAAGTCGATCTTCCGCTCCCACGTGGCGGTCTGGAGGAACTTGTAGGGGTCCTCCCGGGAGCGGTAGACCTCGTAGTCCACGGCGCCGTAGCGCAGCGCGACGGGTGCGAGCTCGGCGACCGCCGCCTCGAACTTCTCGGCCCGGAACAGCGTCGCGTACCACGGGATGTGGATGACCCCGGCCTCGTCGGCCATCAGGCCCCGACCTCCGCCCGGATTGCACCGGGACCCTCGGCCGTGCGCCCCTGGCCCTCCTCCGTCGCGCCGACGAGAATCGCGATCTTCCCGAGGTGCTTGTTCTCGCGCAGGAGCTGGTGGGCCTCGGCGACCCCCTCGAAGCCCATCGTCTTCCACAGCACGGGGCGGATCTTCGACTCCTCGATGAGGGCGTTGGCCTTGTTGGCCTCCCACGCGTTCGCGAAGTGCGAGCCGATAATCTGCTTCTGGCGCATCCACAGGTAGCGCACGTCGAAGTCGAGGTTGTAGCCCGACGTCGCCCCGCAGATCACCACCTTGCCGAACGGCCGCACGCAGAGCACCGAGGTCGGGAACGTCGCCTGGCCCACGTGCTCGAAGACGATGTCGGGCGGCCCGCCGAGGATCGCCTCGACGGCCTTGCAGAAGCGGCGCGACTCCTTGAAGCGCGCCTTCTCCTCCTCGGGCGACTCTCCCCCGCGGCGCATCATCCCCGCGAACTCGCCGCGGTCGATGTAGCCCGTGGCGCCGAGCTGCTCGACCAGGTCGCCCTTCTCGGCGCTCGAGACCACGCCCACCGACTCCGCGCCGGTCAGCCGGCAGAGCTGGGTGGCGAAGACGCCGAGGCCGCCCGCGGCGCCCCAGATGAGCACCTTGTGGCCGGCCTGGAGCTTGGCCTGGTCGAGCAGCATCCGGTAGGCGGTGAAGTAGGTCAGCCCGTAGGCGGCCGCCTCCTCCCAGGCGAGGTGCGCGGGCTTGGGCAGCAGCTGCTGGGCCTGGACCTTGGTGAACTGGGCGAAGGACCCCCAGCTCGTCTCATAGCCCCAGATCTGCTGCGAGGGCGCAGCGAGCGGGTCGAGGCCGTGGACCTCGGGATCCTCGTAGGAGGCCTGGTTGCAGTGGATGACGACCTCGTCGCCGGGCTTCCACCGAGTCACGCCCGGTCCGACCTTCCACACGATGCCCGAGGCGTCCGAGCCGCCGATGTGGTGGTCCTCGTTCGGGTGGTAGCGAAAGACCGAGACGGGCTGGCCGAGCGCCGCCCACACGTTGTTGAAGTTGACTCCGGCCGCCATGACGCGCACGACGACCTCGTAGGCGGCGGGCTCGGGCACCTCGATGTCCTCGAGCTGGAAGGCGTCGGTCGGCTCTCCCTCGCGCTCCTGGCGGATGACCCACGCGGCCATCGTCGCGGGCAGCTCGCCCGGCTCGGTCTCCACGCGCGCGACTCGGCTCACGTCAACTGCCACAAGGACCTCGTTTCAGCTCGTTTGAGGAAGGCGGATGCTATCGGCGGGGCTGTCGAGCGCCCTACCGGGTACCCGCGGCACCCGTTCGGTGCTAGCTTCGACACACCGTCAGCCAAGGAGAGGAAGGACCGCCATGAGCGTGCGCGTGGGCGTGCGGGTCACCGTCAACGGCGAGCCGCACGAGTCGGAGGTCGAGCCGCGACTCCTCCTGGTCCACTACCTGCGCGACACGCTCGGGCTCACCGGCACCCACGTGGGCTGCGACACCTCGAACTGCGGCGCGTGCACGTGTCACGTCGACGGCGACGCGGTCAAGAGCTGCACGCTGCTCGCCGTCCAGGTCGACGGCTCCGAGGTCACGACGATCGAGGGCATCGGCGGCGAGGGCCACCTCCATCCCCTCCAGGAGGCGTTCTGGAAGAACCACGGGCTGCAGTGCGGCTACTGCACGCCGGGGATGATCATGGCCGCCGCCGACCTGCTGCAGCGCAACCCGCAGCCGACCGAGGACGAGGTTCGCCACGGCCTGGAGGGCAACCTCTGCCGCTGCACGGGCTACCACAACATCGTCAAGGCGGTCATGGACGCCGCCACGCCGGCCGCCAGCGCCGCCGCCCCACCCGAGCGCGGCGCGGAGGAGGTGGTGGCATGAGTGCCACCGAGCAGGCTCCCGCCGCGGGCGGCCACGTCGGACGGTCGATGCGCCGCAAGGAGGACCCGCGGCTCATCACGGGCCGGGCGAGCTACATCGACGACATCAACCTGACGGGGCTGCTCCACGCGGCCATCGTGCGCTCGCCCGAGGCCCACGCGAGGATCCTCTCCATCGACACCTCGGCCGCCGCCGAGCGCCCCGGCGTCAGCGCCGTGCTCACCGGCGAGGATCTCGCCGACCTGGCCGCGCCGCTGCCCATGGCGTGGGTGCCGCCGGGCGTCGAGGTCAAGACGCCCGAGCACTGGCCGCTGGCGCGCGGCGAGGTCAACTACGTCGGCCAGGCGGTCGCCGTGGTGATCGGCGATGACCGCTACTCGGTCATCGACGCCGCCGAGGACGTGATCGTCGACTACGAGCCGCTGCCGGTCGTGGTCGACCCCGAGGCGGCGCTCGCGGAGGGCTCCGCGCTCGTCCACGAGGATCTCGGCACCAACAAGGTCCACGAGTGGTCGCTCGGCGGCGGCGACGTCGAGGCGGCGCTGGCCGAGGCCGACGTGGTCGTCGAGCGGCGCATCGTCAACCACCGCACCGCCGGCGCGGCGATCGAGCCCCGCGGCGTGGTGGCCGAGTACCGCATGGGCCAGCTCAACCTGTGGAGCTCGACCCAGGTCCCGCACTTCGTGCGCCTATTCCTCTCGATGATCCTCGGACTGAGCGAGGAGAGGATCCGCGTCATCGCCCCCGAGGTCGGCGGAGGCTTCGGCTCGAAGCTCCAGGTCTACGGCGAGGAGGTGCTGCTCGCCTGGTGCTCGCGCAAGGTCGGCAAGCCGGTCAAGTGGATCGAGACCCGCTCGGAGAACATGACCACGAGCCACCACGGGCGCGACCAGGTCGACTACGTGAAGTTCGGCGCCAAGCGCGACGGGACCATCACCGCGATCCACACGAAGATCATCGCCGACCTCGGCGCGTACATGATGCTGCTCACCCCCGCCGTCCCGTCGCTCGGGGCCTTCGTGATGACCGGGTGCTACAAGGTCCCCGCCGTCCAGACCGACATCGTCGGGGTCTTCACGAACAAGTTCGCCACCGACGCCATCCGCGGCGCGGGGCGCCCCGAGGCCACGCACCTACTCGAGGTGATGGTCGACCAGCTCGCCGCCGAGCTCGGGATGGACCCGCTCGAGGTCCGGCGCAAGAACTTCATCCCCAAGGAGGACTTCCCGGCCGAGGTCGCCTACGGGATCGTCTACGACTCGGGCGACTACCACGGCACGCTCGACAAGCTCCTCGGGCACTTCGACGTCGAGGCGTTTCGCCGCGAGCAGGCCGAGCAGCGCTCGCGCGGGATCTACCGCGGCGTGGGCTTCTCCACCTACACCGAGATCTGCGGGCTCGCGCCCTCGCGGGTGACCGGACCGAGCGGGTTCGGGCTCCAGACCGGCCTGTGGGAGTCCGCGCTCGTGCGCGTGCACATCACCGGCGCGGTCACGGTCTTCACCGGCACCTCCCCCCACGGCCAGGGCCACGAGACCGGCTTCGCCCAGATCGTCGCCGACAAGCTCGGCGTCGATCCCGCGCAGGTGGAGGTGATCCACGGCGACACGGGCACGGGCCCGCAGGGCCTCGGCACCTACGGGTCGCGCTCCCTGTCGGTGGGCGGCGAGTCGGCCGCGCGGGCGGCCGACAAGATCGCCGAGAAGGCCAGGAAGATCGTCGCCCACCTGCTCGAGGCCGCGCCCGAGGACATCGAGGTCCGTGACGGGAGGTTCTCCGTGCGCGGCTCTCCGGACCAGGGGATGGCGCTGGCCGACGTGGCCGGCGCGGCCTACATCCCCGAGAGCCTGCCCGAGGGCATGGAGCCGGGCCTCGAGGAGACGATGTTCTACGACCCGGAGAACTTCGTCTTCCCCTTCGGCGCCCACGCCTGCGTGGTCGAGGTCGACGTGGAGACGGGCAAGGTCGAGATCGTGCGCTACGTCGCGGTCGACGACTGCGGCCCGGCGATCAACCCCATGCTGATCGACGGCCAGGTGCACGGCGGGATCGCCCACGCGATCGGCCAGGCGCTCTACGAGCAGGTGGTCTACGACGAGGAGGGCCAGCTCGTGACCGGCACCTTCGTCGACTACGCGCTGCCCACCGCGAACGAGATTCCCTCCATCGAGACCGACCGCACGGAGACCCCGTCGCCGGTGAACTCGCTGGGCGTCAAGGGCGTGGGCGAGGCCGGGACGATTGCCGCCACCCCGGCGGTCACCAACGCGGTCATAGACGCGCTGCGCCCGCTCGGCGTCTCGTTCATCAACATGCCGCTCGGCCCGATGCGCGTGTGGCAGGCGCTCGAGGAAGCCCGAGACGGGGGCGGCGGCCCGGCGGCCACCGAGCAGGGCCGGGACTTGGGCGCGCAGGGCCAGGGCTCGGGTGGCTCCGGGCCGACGATCCCGCCGGAAGGAGGCCCACGATGATCCCCGCCGAGTTCGACTACGTCGCGCCCGAGTCGGTCGAGGAGGCGGTGCGCATGCTCGTCGAGAACGGCGAGGACGCGAAGCTCCTGGCCGGCGGTCACTCGCTCCTTCCCCTCATGAAGATGCGCCTGGCGGCGCCCACGCTGCTCATCGACCTGCGCCGGGTGCACGGCCTGCGTGGCGTGGAGCGCGCCGACGGCGTCTGGCGGATCGGCGCGATGACCCGCCACGTCGAGCTCCAGGACGCCGACGAGCTCGGGCTCGCCCGGGAGGCCGCGGCCGGCATCGCCGACCAGCAGGTGCGCAACCGGGGGACGGTCGGCGGCTCGCTCGCCCACGGCGACCCGGCCTCCGACCTGCCCGCCGTGCTCCTCGCCACCGAGGGCTCGGTCACCGCTCGCTGTACGAGCGGCGAGCGGGAGATCCCCGCCGCCCAGCTCTTCGAGGACTACCTGACCACGGCGGTCGGCGCCGAGGAGGTGCTCACCACGGTCACGCTTCCCGCGCTCGAGGGATACGGCTGGGGCTATGAGAAGTTTAACCGCCGCGCCGAGGACTGGGCGATGGTGGGCGTCTGCGCGCTCGTGAAGAGGGCACCAGACGGGAGCTGCGAGGACGTGCGTGTCGGGCTCACCCACATGGGCTCCACGCCGCTGCGCGCGGTGCACGTGGAGGAGGCGCTCCGCGGCCAGCCGCTCGACGCCGAGCGGATCGCCGCCGCCGCCGAGCAGGCGGCCGAGGGCACCGACCCGCCGGCCGACCTGAACGCCAGCTCCGACTACAAGCGCCACCTCGCGCGGGTGCTGTGCCGCCGGGCGCTGAGCGCGGCGGCGGGGAGCTGAGCATCGCCGCGGGTGAGGCGGCGTCGCTGGGGACCGTCGACGAGGTCGCCGCGGCGCTCGCCGGCGAGGGCTACCTGGCCGACCGGAGCCTCGCCACCGCGATCTTCCTCGGCGCCGAGCTCGAGCTGCCGGTTCTGCTCGAGGGGGAGGCGGGCGTGGGCAAGACTGAGACCGCCAAGGCGCTCGCGGCGGCGACGGGGGCGCGGCTCGTGCGCCTGCAGTGTCACGAGGGCATGGATCTGCACCACGCGCTCTACGACTGGGACTACGCGCGCCAGCTCCTCTCCCTGCGGGCGGCGGAGCTCGCGCCGGGCGCCGCGCAGCCGCCCGAGCTCTTCGGACGCGAGTTCCTGCTGCGCCGTCCGCTGCTCGAAGCGCTCGAGCATCCGGGTCCGGTCGTCCTGCTCATCGACGAGGTCGATCGCGCGGACGACGAGTTCGAGGCCTTCCTGCTCGAGCTCCTCTCCGACTTCCAGGTGACGATCCCCGAGCTGGGGACGATCCGGGCGGAGGGGCGACCGCTCGTGATCGTGACCTCCAACCGCACGCGGGAGCTGCACGACGCGGTAAAGCGTCGCTGCCTCTACCACTGGATCGACTACCCCTCGCGGGAGCGCGAGGAGGAGATCGTGCGCGCTCGGCTCCCCGGGGTGCCCGAGGCGATCGCGGCACGGGTGTGCACGGCGGTGGAGCGCCTGCGCGAGGAGGAGCTCTACAAGCTCCCGGGCGTGGGGGAGACCGTCGCCTGGGCACGGGCGCTGCTCGCCCTGGGAGCGCCGAACGCGCCGCTCGCCGACACGCTCGGGGTGGCGCTCAAGGTGCGCGAGGACATCGACCGGGTGCGCGAGACGGGGGTCTTGAGCGGTGTCTGAGCGATCGGGCGGCGCGGCGGTGAGCGAGCGCCTCGGCGCGCTCGGCGTGGCCATGCGCTCCGGCGGGGCACGGGTGGGGGTGGGGGAGCTGCTCATCGCCCACCGAGCCCTGGCCGCGGTCGACGCGAGCTCGCGGGGGGAGGCCGAGCGGGCGCTGCGCGCCGCGCTGTGCTCTCGGCGCGAGGACCTTCCCGTGTTCGCGCAGGCGTTCGCCGACTGCTTCGGCCCCGACGCGAGCGCGCCGCCGCCGGCCGGCCCCGACGAGACGATGCGGCTCGCCCTACCGCGTGCGCCCGGCGGCGGCCGCGGCGGACAGGACGCTCCACCAGAGTCGCCGTTCGAGCCCGACCCCGTCCCCGCGGCGTGGAGCACCGTCGAGCTGCTGAGGAGGAAGGACTTCGCGGCCTACACCGACGCCGAGCGCGCGCGGGCGCGGACGCTCATCCTCCGCCTCGGTCGCCGCGGCCCGTTGCGGCGCAGCCGCCGAACGCGCGCCACCCGCCGCCGCGGCGAGCGCCCCGACCCGCGGGCGACCCTCCGCGCGGCGCTGCGCCACGGCGGAGAGCCGCTCGAGCGTCGCTGGCGCGAGCCGACGCTGCGTCCCCGTCCGCTCGTGCTCGTCTGCGACGTCTCCGGGTCGATGGAGCCCTACGCCCGGGCGCTCCTGCAGTACTGCCACGCGTGCGTCGCCGCCCGGCGGCGCGTCGAGGCCTTCGCCTTCGGCACCCGTCTGACCCGCGTGACCCGCGAGCTCGAGCGCCGCGACCCCGACGCCGCGCTGCACCGCGCCGCGCACGCCGTCGCCGACTGGCACGGGGGAACGCGCATCGGCACGGCGATCGCCACGCTGAACCGCGTGCACGGCCGTCGCCTCGGGCGCGGGGCGGTGGTCGTCGTCCTCTCCGACGGGTGGGACCGGGGTGAGCCCGAGCAGCTCGTGGCCGAGATGGCGCGCCTGCGCCGCTCCTCCCACCGGCTGATCTGGCTCAACCCGCTCAAGGCCCACGCCGGCTACGAGCCGCTCACCCGCGGGATGCAGGCGGCCCTGCCCCACGTCGACACCTTCCTCGCCGGCGAGTCGCTCGCTTCGCTGGAGGAGCTCGCGGGCATCCTCGAGGGCGATTCGCGATGAGGGACGTGCTCGCACCGGTGCAGGCGTGGACGGCGCGCGGCGAGGCCGTCGCCGTGGCCACGGTGGTGGCCGTGCGCCGCTCGGCGCCGCGGCCGCCGGGGGCCAAGATGGCGGTGAGCGCCGGAGGCGAGGTCTCGGGGATGGTCTCCGGCGGGTGCATCGAGGGCACGGTCGTCGTGGAGTCGCAGGAGGTGCTGAGCGGCGGCACGCCGCGACTGCTGCACTTCGGCATCGCGGACGCCGAGGCGTGGGAGGTGGGCCTCCCCTGCGGAGGGGAGATAGACGTGTGGGTCGAGCGCTTCGTCCCGGGCGCGTTCGCGCGCGCGGCGAGCGAGCCGGACGGACGCGCGGCGCGCATCGTGGCGGTCGAGGGCCCTCACCTGGGCCACGCGCTGGTGGTCGGTCCCGACGGCGCGGCCGAAGGCGAACTGGAGGTCGCTCCGGACGCCGTCGCCCGTGCCGAGGCGCTCATGTGGACCGAGCGCTCCGAGCGCCACGGCGAGCTCTTCATCGACGTGACCGCCCCGGCGCCGCGCCTCGTGATCTTCGGCGCCGTCGACTACGCCGCGGCACTCTGCCGCCTGGCCCGGACCTGCGGCTGGCGCCCCTACGTGGCCGATCCCCGGGGGTTCTTCGCCCGACCCGACCGCTTCCCCGAGGCCGAGCAGGTGGTCGCCGGGTGGCCGGCGGAGGCGTGGGCCCAGATCGGTCCGATCGACCGCGCCACCTCGATCGCCGTGCTCACCCACGACCCGAAGCTCGACGACGCCGCGCTCGAGATCGCCCTGCGCTCCGAGGCGCCCTACGTCGGCGCGATGGGCTCCCAGCGGGCCAACGAGGCGCGCCGCGAGCGCCTGCTCGCCCTCGGCTTCACGGAGGAGGACGTTGCCCGCGTCGTCTCGCCGATCGGCCTCGACCTGGGCGCTCTGACGCCGGAGGAGACCGCGCTCTCGATCATGTCCGAGGTGAGCGCGATCCGCAACGGGCGCGAGGGCGGCCGGCTCCGTTACCGGTCGGGCCGGATCCACGAGGTCGGCGCCTCGTGAGCACGGGGATCGGCGGCCTGATCCTCGCCGGCGGAGCAGGACGGCGCTTCGGCGGCGCGCCCAAGCAGCTCGCCGAGCTCGACGGGCAGCCCCTGCTCGTGCACGCCATCGAGGCGCAGTGGGCGGTTCCGGCGCTCGAGCGGATCGTCGTGGTGCTCGGCGCCCACGCCGCGCCCATCCAGGCGGCGATCGACTTCTCCGGCGTGGAGGTCGTGGTCTGCGCCGACTGGGAGGAGGGGGCCGCCGCCTCGCTGCGCGCCGGCGTGGCCGCGCTGGCCGGCTGCCGGGCGGTCATCGTCACCCTCGGCGACGAGCCGCTCATCACTCCGCCGGTGATCGCCCGACTTGTCGACGAGCGCGGGCCGGCCCGCGCTAGCTACCACGGGGTGCCCGGCCACCCGGTGAGGCTCACCCCGGCGCTCATGCGCCGCGTCGCCGAGCTGCGCGGCGACGCGGGGGCGCGCGGGCTGCTGCGCGACGCCCGCCTCGTCGAGTGCGGGCACCTCTGCCGAGGAGACGACGTGGACACGCCCGAGGACCTCGCTCGGGTGGCGAGCGGGGCACGGAGAGGAGTGAGATCGTGAAGTTCGAGCAGTCCTTCGACGTGCGGGCACCGGTCGCGGAGGTGTGGGCCGCGCTGATCGACGTGCAGCGCGTGGCGCCCTGCCTGCCCGGGGCGGAGATCAGCGAGGGCGGAGAGGACGGCGTCTATCACGGCGCCTTCCAGGTCAAGCTCGGTCCCACCACCGCCTCCTACACCGGCCGGCTCGAGCTGGCCTCGCTCGACGAGGCCTCCCACACGGCGACGATGCGTGCCGACGGGCGCGACAAGCGCGGCCAGGGCGGGGCGAAGGCCACGATCGTCTCGCGGATGAGCGAGGCCGAGGGGGGCGGCACGCGGGTCGAGGTCGAGGCCGACTTCTCGATCACCGGGCGGCTCGCGCGCTTCGGGCGCGGCGGAATGATGCAGGACATCTCGAACCGCCTGCTGCGGGAGTTCGCGGCCTGCCTGCAGGCCGAGCTCGAAGGCGAGCGCGGGGCGGTAACGGAGCCGGAGCCCGAGCCCACAGCGTCCACCGCCGCGGGGAACGGCGACGCGGCGCCGCCGCGTCCTCCCGGGCCGGCGCGGCGACCCGCCCCACCGGCGCAGCCGCTCGACGCCGGCTCGCTCGCGGCATCCGCCGTCCGCGATCGCCTGCCGAGTGGCCCGGTCGCCGTGGCCGCCGGCCTCCTCACGGCGCTGGCGCTCTGGCTCGCCATTCGGTCCCGCCGATGACCCGCCGCCGCCAGGTGCGTTGATCTGCGGCTCCTGACGCCGACGAAGCGCTACCAGCGCCGGCGAAAACGGCCGCGGGGGAACGCCGCGCTCATCGCGGTCTGGCGGGCGAGCTCCCCGAGGTTGAGCTCCCGGACGAGGCTCATGAGCTCCTGGCGTTCTACGTCCGAGAGGTTCGCCGGTCGGCCGGCGGATTGCCGGAGCAGCTCCTGCAGCCGCATGCGGCGCTCGGGCGGGATCGCCTGCCAGTTGCGCCGAGCGCCCCACGCGGTCTGCCCGACCGTCATCGCCAGCCCGAGAGGCCCGAGCCTGCGAAGCAGCCTCATCTGCGTCCGTACCTACGACGATGGCCGAACAGGCCGCCGAGCGGAAGCAGGAAGAACAGCGGCAGGAACAGCAGGTGACCGCCGGAGATGAGGAACACCGCGGCGGCGATGATGAGTCCGAACAGGGCGAATCGCATAGTCAGCGTCCTCGGATCTAGTAGGGGTCAGCGGTACTTGGTTCCCGCCTTGGAGATCCCGCGGCTGATGATGTAGGCAAAGGAGACGACGGCGATCAGGGTCCACACCGTGTTGGCGCGGAAGACGTCGGCCTGCTGACCATTGGCGGTGTCGACGGCCGCACCGGCGATGAGCAGCCCGATGACCGTCAGCAGCCAGACCGCGAACTCGCTGGTCTTGAAGAAGGCCTTGGTCTCCGGGGTGTGGATGTGCCGTCCGATCGCCTGGGCGGCGTCACCGGCACGCTCGCCGGCGCCAGGGCCTTGCGCGCCTCCGTAGCCCTGCTGCGGCTGCCCGTAGCCCTGCTGCGGCTGCGTGTAGCCTTCCTGCGGCTGTGCGTAGCCCTGGGGCTGGGGCTGGGGCGGGTAGCCGCCTGTCCCGGCTGCCCGGCAGGCGGTTGGCCGAACTGGCCAGGTGGAGTGCCTTCCATCGGAATGTCCTTTCGTTGCTGTTAGCCCCTATCCGGTCATCTGCTGCTCACCGCAGGGACTTCACGGTGGGCAAGCGACCGGGGCTGGGAACTGTCGGACGCCCACAGCGAGGCGGTTCTCTCCAGAGCTTCCGTCTCAGACGAGCACAAGCATCGGAAGTATCCCCACCCCGAGGCGCAGAGCAGCGGTGCCATCCTGCGCCCGCTTCCTCGCTACCCGCCGCCCAGATGGCGCAAACCGGCGTTTGCAATGCGCCGCTCGCGGGAGAGACCTTTCAGTCGAGGAACCCGCTGCGCCGGAACCACACGAACAGCGCGACCAGCGGCACGATCAGCCCGCCGATGCCGTACACGAGGAACACCCACAGCGAGTTGATGTGGCCCGTCAGCCAGCCGAAGTTCTGGCCGAAGAAGCCCACCACGAAGGAGAGTGGGAGGAAGATCGTGGCGATGATCGTGAGCTGCTTCATCACCCCGTTCAGCCGGTTGGAGACCGTCGAGAGGTAGACGTCCATCGTGCCGGTGAGCAGGTCGCGGTAGGAGTCGATGAGGTCCGAGACGCGGATCAGGTGGTCGTAGATGTCGCGGAAGTAGTCCCGCGAGTCGGGACTGAGCCCCGGCAGCTCGACGATCTCGTCGATGGTCCGCGCGGCGAGGTCGCGCTGGGGGGTGACCACCCGGCGCAGCGTCACGAGGAAGCGCTTGAGGTGGAAGACCCGCTGGAGCTCCTCGTCGCCCGGCTTCCGCACGATCGCGTCCTCGAGCTCGTCGATCTCGTCGTCGATCCGCGCGAGGACGGGGAAGAACGTGTCGGTCAGCGTGTCGAGCACCCGGTAGACCACGAACTGCTCGGAGCCCGCCGGGCGCCGCTCGAACCGCGCGTGGAGCTCCTCGAGCTCGGAGCAGTCCTCGCGGCGCACCGTGATCACGTAGCTGCCGCTCACGATGAGGTGCACCTCGGTCAGCGCCGGGTGGCCGTCCGGGTCCGTGCGCGCGCCGTAGAAGACGAGGTAGATGTATTGCTCGTAGGACTCGAGCTTGGGGCGCTGGTCGAACTCGGCGAGATCCTCGACGACGAGGGGGTGCCATCCGAAGCGCTCGGCGAGGTGATCCATCTGCGCCGCGGTGGGCCGGGCGACGTCGAGCCAGAAGAACTCCTCGCGCTGGCACAGACCGTCGATTAGCGTCTCGTCGATGGCGTCGAGCACCTGCACGAGGACGAAGCTACCCGAGACGGCGGACCGGCTCGCCCCCGACCGCGACCCTGCTGGGCTACACGCCCGCCGGCTCGAGCTCGGACGCCTTGCCCTGCTCGGCCTCGGGAGTCGGTCCCGCGAGGGAGGGCGCGCCGGGCGGGACCTCGGGCGGCGCCCCACCGCCGCGCACGAGCGCCCAGGCGACCACCGCACCGATGAGGGTCACCGCGGAGCCGAGCAGCAGACCGGTGCTCAGGGAGGAGACGAACGCGTCGCGCAGCACGCTCGTGACGCCCGGCGGGATCGGGTGGCCCGCGCCGCCCGCGCCCCCCTGCCCGATGCCCTCGGCCAGCTTGCTGCGGGCGCCCGCGGGCAGGCCCGGCAGCTTCGCGTCGAGCTTGGCCTGCCCGACCGCGGCGATGATCGCTCCGACGACGGCGACGCCGAAGGTGCCGCCCACCATCCGGCTCATGGTGAGCACGCCCGAGGCCACGCCGGCCTTCGTGCGGTCGACCGCGTTCATCGCCGCGGTGCTCATGGGCGACATGGTGAAGCCCATCCCGACGCCCATGAGGATGAACGCGGGGACCAGGAACCCGTAGCCCGACTGCGTCGTGATCCGTGACTGCCAGAACAGGGCGCCCGAGATGCAGAGCAGCCCGAAGGTGAGCAGCGGCCGCGAGCCCACGCGGTCGGCCAACCGGCCGCAGATCGGCGAGAGGACGATGAGCACGAGCGTCGTGGGCAGGAAGCGCACGCCGGCCTCGAGCGGCGAGTAGTGCAGCGCGTTCTGCATGTACAGCGCGATGAAGAAGAACATCGCGAGCATCGCGAAGGAGACGACGAAGGCGACGACGTTCGCCCCCAGGAAGGTGCGCGAGCGGAAGAAGGAGAAGTCGACCATCGGCACCCGCGCCCGCCGCTCGGCGACCACGAAGCCGGCGAGCGCCACGAGGGCGAGGGCGAGGAGCCCGAGGATCCGCGCGGAGCCCCAGTGCCAGCGGTTGCCCTCCACCAGCGCGAGGACGATCGCGGTCAGCCCGACGGTGATGGTCGCGATGCCGGGGACGTCGACCTTGCGCGCCACCGTCTCGTCGCGCGACTCGTGCGCGGCGAAGAGGGTGATCGCGACGGCGCCCGCGGCCACGGGCAGGTTGAGGAAGAAGATCGCGCGCCAGCTCACCTGCTCGGTGAGGAAGCCGCCTACCACGGGTCCGATGGCGAGCGCGAGGGCCGAGACCCCGGCCCACGTCCCGATCGCCTTGCCGCGCTCGTGCGGCGGGAAGGCGTTGGTGATGATCGACAGCGTCGCCGGCATCATGAACGCGGCGCCGACGCCCTGTGCGGCGCGGCCGGCGATGAGCCACCCGTCGCTGGGCGCCACGCCGATGCCCGCGCTCGAGAGCGCGAAGACCACCACGCCGAAGAGGAACATCCGGCGGCGCCCGAGGATGTCGCCGAGGCGCCCGCCGGTGACGAGGAGCACGGCGAACACGAGCGTGTAGGCGTTGACCGTCCACTCCAGCGAGGAGAGGCCGGTCTTCAGGTCGCGCTGGATCGAGGGCAGCGCGACGTTCACGACCGTGTTGTCGAGCATGACCATGAACAGCGCGAAGCACATGGCGCCGAGGGTCCACCAACGGCGGTTCTCGTCGCGCAGCGCGAGCCGGCGGGCGTGGTGCTGGATGCGTGCGGTCATGGGAGGGTGCCCTCGTGCTCGATTCGGCAGGCGGTCAGCTCGGGGCGCGCCAGCACGGGCGCGAGCGCGTCGGATAGCTGCCGCCGCTGGGCGGGGGTGAGGCTCGCGGCGATGCTCTCGAGGTGGGAGAGGCGGCCGGCGTGCATCTGCCGGGTCACCTCGCGGCCCGCGTCGGTCAGTCGCACGCGCTTCATGCGCCGGTCGGCGACGTCCTCGTGGCGTACAACCAAGCCGCGCTGGTGCAGCCCCTCGACGGTCCGGCTGGCCGCTGGCAGGGATACGCCGATGCGCTCGCCGAGCTCTTTGAGGGAGAGCTCGGCGTCGTCGACGCGGTCCAGGATGTGCAGCGCCTTGATCTGGGTGAGCGAGAGGTCGAGCTCGGCGACGGCCCGGAAGATCTCCGAGTTGCCCGTCTTGTGCAGGTAGACGACGAAGCTCGAGAGCTCCGCGGCGAGCGCGCGCGCCGTCACCTCGGGCGCCGTGGCTGTTGCTTGCATGCACGCAAGTATTGCACATACGGCAATCAGTGCTGCGGCGCGCCGTGCCCGGCGCGCGTCCCGGCGGCTACGCGGCCAGCGCCTGCTCGCGACCCGCGGCGGCCTCGGCCTTGGCGGCGACGTCCGCCTCGCGCGGAGCGCGGACGTTCCAGGCCAGTCCGAGCCGCTCGAGCCCGCGGATGATCGCGTAGGAGGGGTCGAGCTGGCGGCGGCGCAGCCCGTGCCGCGCCGAGGTGGGGAAGGCGTGGTGGTTGTGGTGCCAGCCCTCGCCGAGGGAGACGAGCGCGACCGCCCAATTGTTGCGGCTCTCGTCGTCGGTCGCGAAGCGCTGCTCGCCGTAGAGGTGGCAGATGGAGTTCACGCTCCACGTCGCGTGGTGGAGCAGGAAGATCCGGACGAGTCCGCCCCAGACGAGGGCGGTGAGTCCCGCGTGGAGGCTCCCGCCCGAGAGCGTGAGGCCGGCGAGGAACGGCAGCAGCAGTCCGAGGAGCGCCCACACGGGAAAGAGGCGATCGACGAAGCCGATCGCGCGATCCTCGCGCAGGTCGCGCGCGAAGCGCGAAGCGGAGGCGCGCTCGCCGCGGTCGAAGAGCCAGCCCATGTGCGAGTGCCAGATCCCGCGGGCCACGCCGCGCCAGCCGGCCCCGCCCTCCGTGTGCGGAGAGTGCGGATCGCCGGGCTCGTCGGTGAAGGTGTGGTGCTTGCGGTGGTCGGCGACCCAGTGGATGACCGCCCCCTGTACCGACATGGAGCCGCAGGCCGCCAGCGTGGCGCGCAACCACGGCGCCGCGTCGAAGGAGCGATGGGTGAGCAGCCGGTGGAAGCCGATGGTCACGCCGAAGCCCGAGAGCGCGTACATCACCGCCATGATCGAGAGGTCGAGCGGGGAGACGGCGCCGCCCCACAGGAGCCACACGGCGACGCAGAAGCCCAGGAAGGGAAGGACCACGGCGGTGACGGTGATGCGGCGCTCGAGCTTGGACATACGTTGCAGGTTAGGGTCAACGCGGGTGCCGTTCTCTTCATCCTCGAACGACGGTAGCGGCGCGGAGTTGTGTCCTTCTGATAACGAACGCGGTCAGGCCGCCGAGCCGGGGACGGGATCGCGCAACGGCGCCCGCGCGAACTCGGCCAGCCCCTCACGCAGCCCGATCCGAGCCGTGAACCCGAGCTCCGCACGGGCCCGGTCGGTGGAGGCGAAGACGTGGCGCACGTCGCCGAGGCGGAACTCGCCGGTGGTCTGCGGGCGCGGCGCGCCGGCTCCCATCGCGTCGGCGACGCCGGCGGCGAGCTCCCCCACGGTGCAGGGTGTGCCGCTGGCGATGTTGAAGGTTCCCGGACGGGGATCGCCGGCGGTGAGCGCGAGCACGTTCGCGTGCGATACATCGCCGACGTGCACGAAGTCGCGGCGCTGCGCGCCGTCCTCGAACACCCGCGGGGCGCGACCGGCGGCCAGCGCGCTGCGGAACACGCTCGCCACTCCGGCGTAGGGCGTGTCCCGCGGCATCCGCGGCCCGTAGACGTTGTGGTAGCGCAGCACGGTGAGCGTAACGCCGCGCTCCCGGGCGAAGACGGCGCACAGATGTTCCTGGTGGAGCTTGGTGGCGGCGTAGACGTTGCGCGGGTCGGTCGGCGCGTCCTCGGAGACGGGCGCGGGCGCGAGCTCCCGTCCGCAGCGCGGGCACGGCGGCTCGAAGCGACCCGCGCGCAGGTCGGCCTCGGCGCGCGGCGGCGGACGCACCGAGCCGTGCTCGGCGCACGTGTAGGCGCCCTCGCCGTAGACGACCATCGAGCCGGCGAGGACGAGGCGCCCGGCGAAGCCCGACTCGGCGAGTGCGCGCAGGAGCTCGGCGGCGCCGAGCGCGTTGTGGCTCACGTAGTCGGGCGCGTCGCCGAAGTCGACTCCGAGGCCGACCATCGCCGCCTGGTGGCAGACCGCCTCCACGCCCTCGACCGCGCGCGCGACGGCGGCGCGGTCGCGCACGTCGGCCTGCACCCATTCCGCGGCCGGATTCAGGTACTCCGGCGCGCCGGCGTGGGCGCCGGGATGCAGCGCATCGAGCACGCGGACCGCATGCCCCGCGGCCACGAGATCGTCGACCACACGGGAGCCGACGAAGCCGGCGCCGCCGGTGACGAGGATCGGGCGGCGCACGCGTCGCAGCCTACGACGGGCGCGCCGCGATCGTGATCGAGGTCATCCTGCCCGTGCTCGACGAGGTCGAGGCGCTCCCGTGGGTCCTGGCGCGCATGCCCGCCGGATTCAGTCCCCTGGTGGCCGACAACGGGTCCACCGACGGCTCGGCCGAGCTGGCCGAGCGGCTCGGGGCGCGGGTCGTGCGCGAGGAGCGGCGGGGCTTCGGAGCCGCCTGCCACGCCGGGCTGCGGGCGGCGCGCTCCGAGGTCGTGGCGTTCATGGACTGCGACGGCTCGCTCGACCCCGCCGAGCTGCCGCGCGTGACCGACATCGTCCGCGACGGCAGGGTCGAGCTGTGCCTCGGGGCGCGGCGCGCCGAGCCCGGCGCGTGGCCCCTCCACGCGCGCGTCGCCAACGCGGTGCTCGCGCGTGAGCTGCGTCGCCGCACGGGAGCGCGGCTGAGCGACCTGGGGCCCATGCGCGCCGCGCGCCGGGCGTCGCTGCTGGAGCTGGACATCGAGGACCGCCGCTTCGGGTGGCCGCTCGAGATGGTGCTCCGCGCCGCCCGTGAGGGCTGGCGGATCGAGGAGCGGGACGTGGCCTACCACCCGCGAGTGGGTGGCCGCTCCAAGGTCACGGGCACGGTGCGGGGCACGCTGCTCACCCTGCTCGACATGTCGACCGCGCTCGGCTGAGCGGGCGCGAAGTCCGGCTTCGGCGCCTCTCAGGGCTGCAGAAGCTGGTTCTGCGCGCTGCCGCGCTGCGCGCCCACGGTGAGGATCGCCGGCCGCGTGCCCCGGCCGCCGTCGATCGAGTAGGACCCGGGCTTCAGGTCCACCTGCACCTGGGCGGTGCCCTGCGGATTGACCGGCCCGCTCTTTGTCGGGGCGTCGCTCGCTCCGCCGTCCGTGCTCGAGACCGACAGCTCCTGCGAGGACGTGCTCTGGTTGGAGACCACGAGGATCACCGGTCCGGCGCCGATCCGGGCGGGCGATACCGCCACGCGCCCGTCGCTGATGGCCGCCGTGACGTTGATCGGGGCCGGGGGGCGGGGGTCGTTGGCGAAGGTGGCGCCCTTGCTCCCGCAGCCGGCGAGCGCGAGCACGCCGATCGGGATCGCCGCGCGCACGGATGCTCGCATCCAGGTATGGCCTCCGCTCAAGACTCGTCTCTCTCTCCGTGACGACGCTCGGGGCGAGGGCGCACCCGAACGGCCGGAACCCTAACCGACGCCGCGTCGCTACGCGAGCGCCGGCACCTCCTCGAAACGCGCGCGGCCCCTCGTGGTTGCGGTTTCGCACGCTCTGGAGCACCGCGCTCGTGCAAGCGCGCGTGCACGGCGTCGGCGCCGACCGGTTGCCTGCGGGCGATGGTTCCGCTGCTCGAGCATCCGCTGCGCACGGCCGAGTTCCTCGTTCTCGACACGGAGACCAACGGGCGCGCGGGCGACGCGTGCGAGCTGACCGAGGTGGGCGCCGTGCTCGTGGGAGGCGGGGAGCTGCACGAGCGCTGGGGAACGCTGGTGCGGCCACGCGCGCCGCTCGGCCGCGGGATCCAGCGCTTCACCGGGATCACGCAGGCGATGGCCGAAGCGGCGCTGGAGCCCGCGAGCGTGCTGCCCGAGCTCGCCGCCCGGATCCGCGGCCGGGTGCTCGTCGCGCACAGCGCCGCGTTCGACCGTCGGGTGCTCGGGCAGGCCTTCGACCGCGCCGGGCTCGCGTGGCCCGATCCGCCGCTCCTGTGCACGCTCGCGCTCGCGCGCAGGCTCCTGCCGCTGCAGCGCCGGCGCGCGCTCGGCGCCCTGGCCGAGGCCCTGGGCATCGAGGTCGAGCTCGCCCACCGCGCGCTGGCCGACGCCGAGACCTGCGCGCGCGTGCTCTGCGCGCTCTTCCCCAAGCTCTGCGCCGCGAGCGCGACCGTGGGGGAGGCGCTCGCGCTGCAGGGAGGGCGGCGCGCCCGCGGACCTTCGGGTCGCGCCCCGCGGCCGCCGGGCGCACGCCGCGCGCGAGCCGAGCTCGAGTTCGCCCACCTCCCGCGCGACCCGGGGGTATACCTGTTCCGCGCGGGCGACGGTCGCGTGCTCTACGTCGGCAAGTCGGTCTCGATCCGCGCGCGGGCGCGAGCGCACTTCGCGCCGGGGTCGAGCGCCGGCGAGTGGACCGCCCAGGCCGAGGTGGTCGACTACCAGGCGACGCGCTCCGAGCTCGGGGCGCTCCTGCTCGAGAACCGGCTGATCAAGGAGCTCTCACCGCCCGGGAACATCAGGGGCCGGCGCGCGGAGAACCTCGTCTACCTGCGCTGCCGTCTCGACATCGCCTTCCCCGTGCTCGAGCTCGCGGCCGAGCCGGCCGCCGGCCACGGCCTGAGCGTCGGGCCGCTGCGGGGAAGGCGGGCGGCGGCCGAGCTCGTCGAGCAGCTGAACTCGCTGTTCGGCCTGCGCCACTGCGGCCGCTCGCTCCCCCGTCGCGAGCACCCGTCGGCCTACGGGCAGATGGGGCGCTGCCTCTCGCCGTGCCTCGGCGACCTCGATCCCAACCTCTACCGCCGCCAGCTCGACGCGGCGCTCGCGCCGTTCCTGGGCTCGCGCGACGGACGCGAGGCGCTCCTCGGGCACGTCGAGGGACAGATGCGGGCGGCGGCCGCCGCCCGCCACTTCGAGCGCGCCGCGTGGCTGCACCGCCGGCTCGAGCGGCTGCGCGCACTGCTCGAGCGCCTCGAGGGAACGCTGCGGGCGACCCACGCCCGTCCGCGGCTCGTGCTCGCCGGCCACCCCGGGGCGCCGCACGGGGACGCGTTCTGGCTCGCGGGCGGGCGGATCGCCGAGCGCGCGCCGCTTCCCGGCCCCGAGGAGGTGGCGCTGCGCACCGAGCGCGTCCTCGGCCGCTTCGCGGCCCCCAACACCGGAACCGGCGCGTTCATCCCCGCCACCGAGCTCGACGAGGTGCGGATCGTCGAGCAGTGGCTCGCCGCCCACCCCGACACGCCGGTGCTCGCGCTCGAGCCCCCGCCCGCGCCTTCCCGCCTGCAGGAGTTCGTCCGGGCCGTCGCGCCCGCCTCCGCTTCGCTCAGCGCGTGAAGGGGAGCGAGACGACCCGCGCCGGGGCGCCGCTCACCGCGACCGTCGATCCGGGCTCGGCCTCGCGGCGCAGGACCGCGAGCGCGATCGGCCCGAGCTCGGGCGAGAGCGCGACGCTCCCCAGCGCCCCCACGACGCGCTCGCCGAGGTGCACCGGGTCGCCGGTGGAGGCCGGTCCCGAGAGCTCGAGGCCGCGCAGGTGGCGGTTCGGCTTGCCGCGGTAGAAGAGGCGCGCGACGGTCTCCTGCCCGACGTAGCAGCCCTTCGTGAACGACACTGCGCGCTCGTTCAAGCCGGCCTCCTGCGGGATCGTCGACTCGTCGAGGTCGACGCCGAAGCGCGGGCGTCCTCGCTCCACGCGCAGCGTCTCGGCCGCGTCCTCACCCACCGGCTCGGCGCCGGCGGCGAGGAGCGCCTCGCGCAGCACCTCCCCGCGGTCGGCCTCCGCGATCACGTCGAGCCCGGCGTCGGTGGCCACGAGCCGCACCGGCACGCCGGCGATCTCGCCCGTGCGGTGGGAGTGCTCCGCGCTCCCCAGGTCCTCCGCGCCCGCCACGCGCCGCGCATCCGGTCCGATCAGCGAGAGGAGGCAGCGCTCGAGCGTGCGCTTGTGCAGCGCGACGTCGTAGCCGACCGCGAAGCGCCGCACGAGGTTGAAGAGCGCCTGCAGCGCGACGCGCTCGGTGTCGAGCAGGAGCTCCTCCTCGGCGACGAGGATCCGCAGGTCTCCGAGCATCTTGCTCTTCTGGGTGAGGAACGCCGCATAGCATCCCTGGCCGGGCGCGAGGGCCTCGACGTCGTTGGTCACCTGGCCCTGGAGGAACGTCGCGGCCTCCGCGCCGGTGAGCGCGAGCTTTCCCCGCTCGGAGCGGTCGAGCAGGGCGCAGCGCTCGGTCAGGATGCGCAGCTCGGAGGCGAGGCGGTCGGCGACGAGCATGCGAAGTCGAGCGTAGCGAGGCGGACGCCCGCCGGCGGTAGGCTTCGCCGCTCCATGGCGCTGGCCGAGACCTTTGCGGAGATCGTCGACTCGCTCCCCGACGACTGGACCGACCTCGAGCTCGACCTGCGCATCTTCGACGAGAAACGCTACGTCGACGCGGCGGTCTACGTGGTCACCTGCAACGCCCAGCCCTACTCGCACCACGACTGGCACTGGCGGCTGCTCGTCGCCCATCGGTTCGGTCACGCGGCCTCGGCCCCCGCGACCCACTGCGCGCTGAAGCTGCTCGACGAGGCGGGGCTCGACGGAGAGCTGGCGGTGCGCGAGGTGCGCTCGGGCCGCGTCGAGGTCAACCCCATGTGGGGCCGGCCCGAGTCGTGGCGCCGGGAGTTCAAGCGGCTGCGCGCCCAGTAGCCCCGTGCGGGTCGTCGCCTACGTTCCGGACCTGCTCTTCGGCTCGAACGTGCTCGGGATGCTGCGTGCGGCCGGCCTCGAGGCCGAGCTGTGCGCGGACGAGGAGCGCGCCCGGCGCGCCATTCCCGGCGCGCAGGTGGTGGTGGTCGACCTGACGAGCGACGCGGAGCCGCGCGTGGCGCTGGTCGAAGGGTTGCGTCGCGCCGGCGACCTCGACGGGGCGCGGACGCTCGGCTTCTACTCGCACGTCGACGTCGACACGCGCGAGGCGGCGCTCGCGGCCGGCTTCGACGCGGTCGTCCCCCGCTCGCGGATGGCGCGCGAGGGCGCGACGCTCGTCCAGGGGCTCGCGCCCGACGAGGCCTCGCCGTGATCGCGCTCGTCACCGGCGCCTCCTCGGGCATCGGCGCCGCCACGGCGCGACGCCTGGCCCGCGAGCCCGGTGCGAGGCTCGTGCTCGTCGCGCGCCGGCGCGACCGGCTCGAGCGCCTGGCCGGGGAGCTCGGCGGCGAGGCGAGCGTCGTAGCGGTCGACCTGGTGGACCTCGAGACGCCCGGCCGGATCCGGACCCACCTCGAGGAGCACCACGGCGGGCGGCTCGACCTGCTCGTGAACAACGCCGGCGCAGGCTGGACCGCCACCTTCGCCGAGGGCGGCTACGAGAACGTCCGCCAGACGATGGAGCTGAACTTCCTCGCGCTCGTGCGCCTCACGGAGGCGCTGCTGCCGCTGCTTCGGGCCTCGGCGCCCTCCTCGATCGTCAACGTGGCGAGCACCGCGGGACGGGTGGCCCGCGGCGGCACCGGCGCCTACTCGGCGAGCAAGTTCGCTCTGGCAGGGTGGACCGACGCGCTGCACCTCGAGGAGCGCCCGCAGGGCGTGCACGTCGGGATGGTGCTGCCCGGGTTCGTGGCCACCGAGGGCTTCCCGCAGCGCCAGCTCACCCGCCGCCGCGCGACGCGCTGGCTCGTGGCCAAGGAGGAGACCGCCGCCGCGGCGATCGCCGACGTCGGGCTGAACCGCAAGCCCGAGCGCTACACCCCGCGCCCGTACGGCGTGGCGGCGGCGCTGCGTATCCTTGCCCCGGGGCTCGTGCGCCGGGCGCTGAGGTCCTAGCGCGCCGCGAAGCGCCCGTCGAACGCTCGCGCCACGTCGGGTGGGCGGCGCACGATCCCGAAGCGCGCCTCCCAGGCGGCCCAGGCGCGCAGGCGCCCCGGATCGAGCTCGCCGATGCGGCCGTCGGGAGCGCGGAAGGTCGGGGAGACGGCGTCGAGCTCGGCGAGGAGCAGCGCGCGGCTCGAGCCCGGGTTCATCCCCTGGATGTCGGCGACGCTGCTCTCGGGGTCGGCGAGCGTCTCCTCGTAGCCGCGCACGAGGCTCCGCACCACCGCGCCGACCAGCTCGGGCGACTCCCGCACCGTCCTCCCCGTGGCGCAGAGCACGAGCTCGGGGTAGGGCGGCGCCCCGAAGTCGTCGACCCGGAAGGTGTGGAAGCCGGGCCGGCGGCGCTGCAGCTCGACGCCCTCGACGTCCCAGAAGGCCGTGGCCGCGGCCACGCGCCCGGAGAGCAGAGCGGGCACCGCGCCGAAGCCGGTCGTCGCGCGGCGCACGCGAGCCGGGTCGCCGCCGGCGCCCGCCACCACCGAGCGCAGCACCGCGTCGTCGCTCGGCAGGCCGGTCACGCCCGCCCGGCGCCCGGCGAGCGCGCGCGGCGTGCGGATCTCCGGTCGCGCGAGCACGGCTGCCAGCGGCCGCTGGACCAAGGCCATGACGCCGACGAGGTCGCGCCCGCGCTCCCGGGCCAGCGCGAGGTCGTGGATGTCCAGCACGGCGAAGTCGGTGCGCCCGGTGAGCAGGAGCTTCACCGAGTCGGTCGAGGCAGAGGGGACCCGCACGCGCAGGTGCACGCCCTCCCCGCTGCCGTAGTCGCGCGCCACCGCGGAGTAGATCCCCGCGTGAACGGCGTTGGGCGTGAAGTCGAGGAGGACGGAGGCCGCCCGGTCGGGCGCGTACGAGCTCGAGGAGCCCGCACAGCCCGCGAGCGCCAGGACCGCGAGGAGGAGCGCCGAGCGCGCGCTCAGGAAGGGAAGCCGATGACTCGCGGTGATCGCTCCTCGCCGGGTGGCACGTCCCAGGCGGCGAAGAGGAAGAGCCCATCGCGCACCGGAACCGGGTGCTCCCCGTCCCCGAAGCCGACGACGGCGCGAGTCGCGCCCGGGTCGGCCGGACCCCACAGCACGTAGGCGCCGGGTGCCTCCTCGGCGGTCCTCGTACGGATCCAACCCGGGCGCTCGAGCGTGGCGTCGGGCGCCCAGTCCTCGCCGGTCCGCTCACAGAGCACGGCCACCGGCTCCGAGTCCTCCGCCGCGAGCAGCACCACTCCGTGGCGCCCGTCGGGGGAGTGCTCGACGCCGAGGACCCGGGTCTCGGACTGCGGCGCGCTCCGTCGGGCGGCATCCTCGATCGACATGGGTCGCGACCTTAGCGGCGCGCAGCCGCACCCATAGACTCCGAGGCGCATGCCCCGCCGCGTGACCTTCTCCCGCAACGGGACGCTCTCCCTCTCGCGCACCTGCCGCTGCTACTGCAAGTACTGCGCGTTCGCCACCCATCGGGCGCACCTCCACGCGCCGGACGAGGTCGAGAGCCAGCTCGACGCGATGGCGCGGCGCGGCGTCAAGGAGCTGCTCGTCCTCACCGGGGAGCGCCCGGAGGTCAACCCGGAGGTGGCCGCCCGGCTCGAGTCCTACGGCCATGCCGACTTCACCGCCTACGTCGCATGGGCCTGTGAGCGAGGACTCGAGCGCGGCCTCCTGCCCCACACCAACCTCGGCGTCCTCCCCCGTGAGGACCTCGCCCGCCTGCGGGAGGTCACCGCCTCGCAGGGCCTCATGCTCGAGTCGATCTCCGAGCGGCTCATGGAGACGGTGCACGCCGGATCGCCGACCAAGCATCCCGCCCGGCGCCTGGCCACCATCCGCGACGCGGGCGCTCTGCGCATTCCCTTCACGAGCGGGATCCTCGTGGGCATCGGGGAGACCGAGGAGGAGCGAATGGCCTCCCTCGCGGCGCTCGCCGCGGTGCACGCGGAGTACGGCCACCTGCAGGAGGTGATCCTCCAGAACTTCGTTCCCCACCCGAACTACTACGGACGTGAGCCGGCCGACATCGCTGACGCCGCCGCACGCGAGTACTGGCGCACGGGCGTGGGAGCGCACCCTTGCCTCGCGGCTCCGGACTGGGCGAGCGAGGTGAGCTTGGAGGACATGAGGCGTCTGGTGGCCGAGTGCCGCCGCCTGATGCCCGACGTGGGAGTTCAGATCCCCCCCAACCTCGCCGACTGGTGGATCGAGCTCGTGCGCGCGGGCGCCACCGACCTCGGCGGGCTCTCGGCCAACGGCGATCACATCTCGCCCGAGCATCCCTTCCCGTCCCCTCACCAGGTGCGCAAGCGCCTCCAGCCGGAGGGCTTCGCGCTCACCGAGCGCCTGTGCGCCTACCCGCGGTACATCGACGCGGAGTGGATGGCCCAGGGCGTGCTCGACGTCGTCAAGACGCGCTACTGGTCGCACATCCCGCGACGCGGCTCGGGGCGGCGGGAGGAGCGCCCCGCCGAGGCCGCCCTCGCCCCGCGGGCGATCGAGCGCGCGCACGCCGGCGCCTTCCTCTCACCCGAGGAGCTGACCGCCCTCTTCGCCGAGCGCCGCCCCGGCGTGATCGAGGACATGCGCGCGGCCGCCGACGAGCTCCGCGCCGAGCTCGCGGGGGAGACCGTCACCTTCGTCGTAAACCGCAACATCAACGTCTCCAACGTGTGCATCGTCGGCTGCGCGTTCTGCGGCTTCGGGCAGGGCAAGCGCTCGCCCGACGCCTACGAGCACGGCCGCGACGAGTTCGCGCACCGGGTGCAGGAGGCGGTCGAGTTCGGCGCCACCGAGCTGTGCATCCAGTCGGGCATCCATCCCGACTGGGGCCTCGAGGACTACGAGGGCTGGCTGCGACTGGCGCGCGAGCTCGCCCCGCAGCTCCACCTCCACGCCTACTCGGCGATGGAGGTCGACCACATGTGCACGACCTCCGGGCTCCCGCCGCGCGCGGTGTTCGAGCGCCTGCGCGAGGCGGGGCTCGACTCCACCCCGGGCACCGCCGCCGAGGTGCTCCACGACGGCGTGCGCCAGCGCATCTCTCCGAACAAGCTGCCGGTCGCGCGGTGGGTGGAGATCATCGAGGCCTCCCACCTCACCGGCCTGCGCTCGACGGTGACGGTCATGTTCGGCCACATCGAGGAGCCCTCCGAGCTCGCCGAGCACATGCGGGTCGTGCGCACGCTGCAGGAGCGCACGGGCGGCTTCACCGAGTTCGTGCCCCTCTCGTTCATCCCGTTCCACACCCTCCTCGGGCGCACCCACGGGGTCGAGGAGATCTCCCGCCAGGAGAACCTCAAGCACACCGCGGCGTTCCGGCTCGCGCTGGGCCGAACGGTGCCCAACCTGCAGGCGAGCTGGGTGAAGATGGGCCTCGACGCCGCCACCGAGGCGTTGCGCTGGGGGGTCAACGACCTCGGCGGGACGCTCATGGAGGAGTCGATCTCGCGGATGGCCGGCTCCTACCACGGCGTGCGCCTCGAGCCCGAGGACCTGATCGCCGCCGCGCACGCCGCCGGGCGCCCGGCGGCGGAGCGCACGACCCTGTACGAGACGCGCCGGCGCCACGAGCTGACCGAGGCGGTCGCGTAGCGCGCCGGGATGTTCAGCTCGACGCCGATGGGGAAAGCCTCGGAGGATCGAACCGCTGACGGAGACCGCCGACTTCCGCGCCGACGACGACGGCTGCTTCGTCGCCGCCTCGCTCGCGTGTCCGTGGTGTTTGTCGTGGGACGTGGGGTGGACGCTGCGCGAGGGCGGCTACGACGCGCACGCCACCTGTCGCTGCGGCGAGTGCGCCCGCGAGCGGGAGGTGTTCCTCACCCCGGAGCAGGAGCTCCGCCTCGCCCTGCAGCAGGAGCGGCCGCTCGACACGCGCCCGCGGGCGAGCGACGGGCTCCTCGCGTTCTGAGGTGAGCGCCGCAGGGCGGGTGTGCGTGCTCACCGGAGCGGCGCAGGGAGTCGGCGCGGCGACGGCCGCGGCGCTGGTCCGGCGTGGCGCTCGGGTGGTGCTCACCGACGCGCGCGGCGAGGCGGCGCGCGAGGGGGCCGCGCGACTGGGCGGTGGCGCCGTCGGTCTCACGCTCGACGTGACCGACCCGCGCTCGATCGACGCCGCGGTCGCCGCCGTGCTCGAGCGCCACGGCACGCTCGACGTGCTCGTCAACAACGCGGGGATCGGGACCCCGCGGGGGATCGACGACCTCGACTCCGAGACCTGGGAGCAGACGCTCGCGGTCGACCTGAGCGGCCCCTACCGGACGGTCCGCGCCGCCCTGCCCGCGCTGCGCCGCGCCCGCGGTCAGATCGTCAACGTCGCCTCCCTCTCCGCCGACCTGTGGACGCCCCTGCTCGCCCACTACAACGCCGCCAAGGCCGGCGTGGCCGCCCTCTCCGAGACGCTGCGGATCGAGCTCACGCCCGACGGCGTCGCGGTGACCACCGTCTATCTCGGGCGGATCGACACCGCGCTGCTCCGCGCGGCCGACGTCGACCCGCACGTGCCACCGGCGCTGCGCGCGGCGAGTGCGCGGATCGAGCGGCTCGGGCTCCTGCCGCGACTGCCGGCAGAGCGCGCCGGCGAGGCGATCGCCGCGGCGATCGCCGAGCGTCGACGGGCCGTCTACGTGCCCGGTCGCGTGCGGCTCGCGCGCTGGTTCCCGGCCGCGCTTCAGCGCGGGGTGGAGGCGCTCTCCCGGTGATCGAGCCCGCCTTCTTCGCGACGCCGGTGGAGCTCGGGGCCTGGCTCGCCGAGCACCACGCCACGGCGAGCGAGCTGTGGGTGGGCTTCCACAAGAAGGGCTCGGGCGCAGCCCGCGGGGCTGGAGGCCTTCGCGCGGCGCTCGGCGGCGAGGTCGGGCATCTACTCCTACGAGCAGAAGGACGCGACGGCGCTCGAGGCCGCCCACGAGCAGCGCTTCCGGGCCGACCCGGCGGCCTGGGAGTTCTTCCGAGCGCGGGCGCTGTGGTACCGCCGGGCGGCGACCTGGTGGGTCGTGAGCGCCAAGCGGCCGGAGACGCGGGAGGAGCGCCTCGCCCAGCTGATCGAGAACTCCGCGCACGGCCGGACGGTCCCCGCGCTGACCCGGCCGCCGAAGTAAGGAGCCGGCACGGCCGCGGCGGGGAGCCTGCTACCGGAAGAGATCCTCCTCCTCGGCGCGCAGCAGCGCCGCGGCGCCCGGGCCGTCGCCCGGGGTGACGCGACGCTCGAGGCCGCGGACGAGCACCGCGGGCTCGCTCGAGTCCTTTCCCCGCACGAGGTCGGCGGCGCCCGCGAGCTGGTCGGCCACCGCGATCCACGTGGCGCGCAGCTCGCGCCCGTGCGCGTCGCGGCGCCCGCGCCAGTCCGCGAGCGGGTGCAGGCCGGCGCACCCGATCGCCACGTCGCACTGGCCGTGGCGCCATGCGCGCCCGAAGGAGTCGGTGACGAGCACCGCGGGCGCGTGACCGGTGAGCTCGCGCAGCCGGCGGCGGAGCGCTCGCGCCGAGCCGTCGGGGTCGCGGGGCAGCAGCACGAGGGTCCCGTCGCCGGGAGCGTTGGAGGCGTCGACCCCCGCGTTGGCGCACACGAATCCGTGGTGCGTGCGGCAGATGAGGACGCCGCGCTCGGCGCGGACGAGCTCTCGCGTCTCGTCCAGGACCACCTGCACCGCGCGCGCGTCCTTGCCCTGGGCGCCGGCGAGCTCCCGCGCTCGCCCGCCCGGCTCCACGTCGGCGAGGCGGCGCAGCCGACCCTCGGCCTTGGAGAGCGCCTTGTGGGCGAGGACGAGGACGTCGCCGTCGCCCAGGTCGGGCGCGGCGGCGGCCAGGAGAGCGGCCAGGTCGGCGCCGGGAGCGATCTCCGGCAGGCCGCGCAGGGCGCGCGCCGCGAGCTCCAGCGCTCCTCCCGGGCTCAGGCGGCGGCCATCGGCGTCGAGCGATCGAGGCGAAGGAGCAGTCCGCGGGTGTGCGCCGCTCCCCCGCGGCGCTCGCCGAGCCGGTCGCGCATCGCGGCGAGGTCCTCCGGCGTGTCGACGTCGAGGGCGAGCGAGGAGACGGGGACGCGCTCGTGGCGCACGTGGCGCTGCTCGGCGCGGGCGAGGTGGCGCTCCAGGCTGCCCTCCCCGAAGGTCGGCTCGAGCGCCTCGGGCGGGGAGAGGAGGAGGGCGTTGGTGCCCGTGCCGTGGCGGTCGGGGACGATGATCGCGAAGGGGCCGGCCGGCGCCGGGCGGTCAAGGAGCGCATCGAGCTCGGCGGGATCGAGCGCCGGGCAGTCGCCGGGAACGAGCAGGACCCGCTCGGCTCCGAGCTGCCGGGCGCGGCGAATGCCGAGCACAGCCGCCGCGCTCTGGCCCGCGGGCTCACGATCTTCGAGCACCTCGGCCCCGTGGCCCCCCGCGATCCGCTGGGCGGTGAAGTCGGGCGAGACGACCAGGATCCCGTCGATCCCGCGCGTGCGGCGCAGGGCGGTCAGGACATCGGAGAACATCGCCTCGGCGAGCGCCCGGCGCGGGGCCGCCTCGAGCCCGGCGACGAGGCGGGTCTTGGCCTCGGAGAAGGACTTGACGGGCAAGATCGCGAGCGTGCGCACCGTAGCCCGAACGGTACCGCTCAGCCGGCCAGCGCCCCGGCGAAGTCGAGCGCCTCGGCCGCCACGCGCCGCCGCCCCGCGCCGTCGGCCATGAGCACGTCGGCGCGGCGGTGAGCCACGCGGCTCGTCGGCTCGTCGGCCAGGAGGCCGTCGATGACGCCGGCGTAGGCGGCGGCGATGCCGTCGGAGTGCAGGCCGTGACCCGACCACGCCAGGAACGGCTCGGTCGGACCCTTCAGCACGCGGCCCCCGACGAGCGGGCTGACCGCCACCACCGGTGCGTCGCTCGCGGCCAGCGCCTCCCGCATCCCCGGCAGCGCCAGGATCGGGCCGATGGAGATGACGGGGTTGGAGGGCCCGAGGATGATCGCCCGGGCGCGCGCCACCGCCTCGAGCACCTCCGCCGTCGGGCGCGCCGACTGCACGCCGCGCAGCTCGACGCCCTCCACCGGGCCCTCGCCACGCGCCTGGATCATGAAGGCCTGGAAGGGCCAGAGGCGGCCCTGCGCGCGCACCCACGTCCGCACGGGCTCGTCGCTCATCGGCAGCACACGTCCCCGCAGGCCGAGTGAGCGCCCCAGGGCGGCGATGGTCTCCGTGAGTCGCTCGCCCCCCGCCAGGCGTCGCGCCCGGTCGAGGCCGATCGCGAGGTCGCGGTCGCCGAGGTTGAACCACACCTCGACGCCCAGCTCGCGCAGCCCGTCCATGACCTGGAAGGTGTCGCCGGCCAGGCCCCAGCCACGCTCGTCGATCCGGTCGGCCAGCCAGAAGCTCACCAGGTCGGGGTCCGGCGAGACGTGGGCGCCGTAGATCTCGAGGTCGTCGGCGGTGTTGGCCACCACCACCAGGTCCTCCCCGACCACGTCCTCCATGCCCCGCGCGAGCTTGGCCCCGCCCGTCCCGCCGGCGAGGACGACGACCGGCGAGCCGCTCACCCTTCCGAGGAGGGCCAGAGCTCGCCGGGCAACCCGGTCAAACGCAGGCCGGCCTTGGCCTTGTAGCGGACGTTCACCGAGATGATGAGCGGGGTCAGTCCCTCGGTGATCCGCGCCATCTCGAGCTTGCCGCAGTCCACGCACCGCAGGCCGGAGATCCGCTGGACGAGCTCGGCGACCGCGCGCTTGTCGGCCTTGGCGTCGCCGCACAGGAGCACGTCCTCGTCGAGCTCGTGCTCGAGGTCGGAGAGGAGCGCGGCGCTCACCGTGTGCAGGCCCGAGACCACCCGCACGCCGGCGGGCACCATCTCCTGGGCCTGCTGGGCGGCCGAGCCCTGCCACACGCCCAGGGTGCGGGTCGCCTTTCCGCTCACCGCGGCGGCGAGCGGCACGGTGGCATCGAGGAGGATCTGCCCGTCGGTGAGGGCGCCCTTCAGGTTGGTCAGCGTCTCGGACTGGCTGCGGAACGGGACCGTGAGGACGACGAGCCCGGCGCCCTGAACGCTCTCGGCGTTCGCGCGGCCCGCGAAGGAGCCGTCGCTGATGACCGCCGCGGCGCGCTCCGCGGCCTCCGCCGCCCGCTCCGCGTCGCGGGAGCCGATCACCACCGCCACGCCCGCGGCGCCGAGGCGCAGCGCGAGACCGAACCCGAGGGCCCCGGTGCCTCCGACGATCGCCACCGGTCCGGCCACGGCGGCGGAGTATAGGGTTGGCCCTACATGCGGCTCGAGGGGCGAACGGCACTCATCACGGGCGGCGCGTCGGGCATCGGCGCGGCGACGGGGAGGCGCCTGGCGGCCGAGGGCGCGCGCGTCGCGCTGGCCGATCTGAACCTCGAGGGCGCCCGCGACGTGGCCGGCGAGATCGACGGCGCGGCGGTGGCGATGGACGTCGCCGACACGGAGTCGGTGCGCGCCGGAGTGGCCGCCGCGGTGTCGGAGATCGGCGCGATCGACATCCTCGTCAACAACGCCGGCAGCGACCGCTTCGCCTTCTTCGTGCACACCGACGAGGAGCTGTGGGACGCCGTCCTCGGCGTCAACCTCCGCGGCACGCTCGCCGTGACCCACGCCGTGCTGGCCTCGATGCACGAGCGCGGCGGCGGCTCGATCGTCAACGTGGCCAGCGAGGCGGGCCGCGTGGGCTCGCAGGGCTCGGTCACCTACTCGGCTGCCAAGGCCGGGGTGATCGGCTTCACCAAGGCAATCGCGCGCGAGTCGGCGCGCTACCACGTGCGCGCCAACGCCGTGGCGCCCGGCCCGATCGAGACGCCGCTCCTGAACGCCGCGCCCGAGCTGCTGGGGGAGATCGGCGCGCGCCTCAAGCAGGGGATGATCGACTCGACGGTCATGCGCCGCAGCGGCTCACCCGACGAGGTGGCGGCCAGCATCGCCTTCCTGGCCTCCGACGACGCCTCCTTCGTGACCGGCCAGACGCTGAACGTCTCGGGCGGGCTCTCGATGTGGTAGCTCGGGGGGTGTCGTGGACGCGAAGCGGACACGTGTAGGGGGCAGAGCCCCCTGGGTGAGCGACGGGCTGCCCCGCCGCGTGCTCATCCGCGAGGTCGGTCCGCGCGACGGCTTCCAGAACGAGCCGGAGGTCGTGCCCACCGAGACCAAGCTGAGGCTGATCGAGGCGCTGGGCGCCACCGGCCTGCGCCGCCTCGAGGTCACGAGCTTCGTCCGCGCCGACGTGATCCCGCAGCTCGCCGACGCCGACGAGGTGCTCGAGCGGATCTCCGTCCCGGAGTCGGTGGCGCTCAGCGTGCTCATCCCCAACGAGCGCGGGCTCGAGAGCGCTCTGCGCCACCGCGGGCGCTTCTCCGAGGTCAACGTTTTCCTCTCCGCCTCCGAGACCCACAACGCCAAGAACGTCAACCGCTCGATCGAGGAGTCGCTCGCCGGTGTGGAGCGCGTGCTCGGCCGGGCGCACGCCGAGGGGTTGCGCGGCGAGGGGGTCATCTCCGTGGCCTTCGGCTGCCCCTACGAGGGGCCGGTGCCGCCCGAGCGCGTATTCGAGATCGCCCGGCGGCTCGTCGCCGCCGGCGCGGAGGAGATCGGCTTCGGCGACACCACGGGCATGGCCAATCCGCGCCAGGTGGGCGAGTTCTTCCTCGCCGCCCGCGAGGCGCTTCCGGGCGCCCAGCTCACCGCCCACTTCCACAACACCCGCGGCCAGGGACTGGCCAACGTGCTCGCCGCGCTCGAGGCGGGCGTCGACTCGTTCGAGTCGAGCTTCGGCGAGCTCGGCGGCTGCCCGGTGCCGCGGGGGGCGACGGGCAACATCGCCACGGAGGACCTCGTCTCCATGCTCCACGAGATGGGGATCGAGACGGGCATATCGCTCGCGCTCCTGCTCGACGCGGCCAGTGCCGCGCAGGAGGCGCTCGGCCGGCCCCTCGGGAGCCACGTGCTCAGCGCCGGCCCGGTGAAGTGGAACGGCTGAAGCGCGACGTCGAGGCGCTCGCGGCGATCGTCCGCGACTCGGCGGGCGCGGGGGAGAGGGCGTCGGCGCGCTGGATCGCCGGCCGGCTCCGCGAGGCGGGGACGAGCGACGTGCGCATCGAGCCCTACCGCTACCGCACGACGTTCGCGCTGGCCCACGCGGCGCACGCCGCCGTTGCGCTCGTAGCCACGCGGCTGCCGCGCCGCGCCGCGACGGCGCTCTCGCTCGCCGCGCTGACCTCTCTGGAGCTCGACGCGAGCGGGCGCCTGCAGTGGCTCGCCCGGCTGCCGCCCACCGGCGAGGGCGCGAACGTGGTTGGACACGTGCCCGCCGCCGGGGCGCCTCGCCGGCGGGTCGTAGTCGTCGCCCACCACGACGCAGCACGCACGGGCCTCGTCTGGAAGCTGCCGCTCGAGCGGTTCGGCGGCGAGCGCTGGCTGCGTCGGCGGCGGATCGATCCGTTGCTGCTTCCCTTCGTGCCGGCGTTCGCGCTCGCAGGCTTGGCCCGAGGACCGGCGACCGTGGTGCTCGGCGCCGGCGTGCTCGTCGGGCTCGATCTCCTCCGTGGGATGACCGTCCCCGGGGCGAGCGACAACGCCTCCGGCGTCGCGGCGCTACTGGCGCTGGCGGAGTGTTTCGGCCGAAAGCCGCTGGCCGGGACGGAGCTCGTCCTGCTCACCTGTGGGTCGGAGGAGGCCGGGATGGGCGGGATGCGGGCGTTCCTCGACGCCCACCCCGAGGCTGATCTCGTGCTCGGGCTCGACACCCTGGGGGCCGGCGATCCGATCGTCCTCGCGGGGGAGGGCGCGCTCCTCCCGCACCGCTACCGCGCGGAGGATCTGGACCTCGCGGAGCGCGGCGCGGCGCGCGCGGGGGAGCCGCCGCCTGAGCGCTGGCAGATCGGCGGCTGGACCGATCCCATCCTCGCCCGCTTCGCCGGGCTCCGGGCGATCTCCCTGCTCTCGATCGGACCGCAGGGCATGTTCACCAACTACCACCGTCCGACCGACACGCCCGATCGCGTCGACTGGGGCTGCGTCGAGCGATGCGTGCGCATCGCTCGCGGAATCGTCAAGGAATTCGCGGCCGGGGTGTAGGCCGCCGGGAGGCGGCTCAGCGACCGCTGAACTCGGGCTGGCGCTTCTCGGACAGCGCTCGCGCACCCTCGGCGAAGTCCGCCGACTGCGCGCAGATCTGCTGCGCGGCGACCTCCTGCTCGAGCGTCACCGCGAGCGCGGGCTTGGCCGCGGAGTCCATCACCCGCTTGGCCAGCCCGACCGCTACCGGCGCGCAGGCCAGGAGCTCGCCCACGAGCTGCTCGGTCGCCGCGTCGAGCTCGGCGGACGGCGCCACGCGGTTGACGAGGCCGATCCGCTCGGCCTCCTCGGCGCCGATGACCTTGCTCGTCATGATCATCTCCTTGGCGCGCCCGAGCCCGACCACGGCGGGCAGGCGGGAGGAGCCGCCCACGTCGGGGATCAGGCCGATCCGCGTCTCCACGAGCCCGATCACCGCGTCCTCGGCCATGACCCGCAAGTCGCAGGCGAGCGCGAGCTCCATCGCCCCTCCGATGCACCCGCCGTGGACCTGGCAGACCACCGGCTTGGTCATCTCCTCGCACAGGTTCCAGGCGTCGATGCACTCGCGACGGAAGGCGCGCAGGTGCTGCGCCTCGCCGGCGAGCTGGCCGAGCGCCGCGAAGTCCATGCCCGAAGAGAACATCGCCCCCTCGCCGCGGACGACGACGCAGTGCACCGCCGGGTCGTTTGCCGCCGCCTTGAAGGCGACGCCGAGCGCCTGCACGAGCTCGCCGTTCATCGCGTTGCGCTTCTCGGGACGGTTGAGGACGACGTGGCGCACCGCGCCGCGGTCCTCGCTGAGGACGAGAGACACGCCGCGCAGGCTACCGGTAGCCTGCCGGCCCCGAACCGCCCCCTTCGGAGAACGGAGACGTGATGGCAGAGATCAGCGAGGTCGGCGTCCTCGGCGCCGGGCTCATGGGCCACGGCATCGCCCAGGTGGCCGCCCAGGCCGGCTACGAGGTCGTCCTGCGCGAGGTGGACCAGCCCCGGCTGGAGAAGGGCGTTGGGCGCATCGAGAAGCAGCTCGCGCGAGCGGTCGAGAAGGGCAAGAGCTCCCAGGAGGACGCCGACGCGGTGCGCGGCCGGCTCCATCCCACCCTCGACTACCGCGAGTTCGCCGACTGCGACCTCATCCTCGAGGCGATCACCGAGAACCTCGGCCAGAAGCTCGAGATGTGGAGGGAGATCGACGGGATCGCCAAGCCCGGGGCGATCTTCGCCACCAACACCTCCTCGCTGCCGGTGATCGACCAGGCGGCCGCCACGAGCCGCCCCGAGCGCTTCCTCGGGCTGCACTTCTTCAACCCCGCCCAGGTCATGAAGCTCCTCGAGGTCATCCGCTGCGTGACCACCTCGGAGGAGACCTACGCCGCCGGCCTCGAGTTCGGCGCGAAGATCGGCAAGCTCACGGTGCAGACCAAGGACCGGGCGGGGTTCATCGTCAACCGCCTGCTCGTCCCCTACCTGCTCGATGGAATGCGTGCCTACGAGGAGGGCGTCGGCTCGATCGAGGAGATCGACGCGGCGATGAAGGCCGGCGCCGGCCATCCCATGGGCCCGCTCACGCTCTCGGACTTCGTCGGACTCGACACGCTCGGCTCGATCTGCGACGTCATGTTCGACGAGTTCCGCGAGCGCCGCTTCGCCCGCCCGCCGATCCTGCGCAAGATGCTCGCCGCCGGGTGGTTCGGGCGCAAGTCCGGGATGGGCTTCTACGACTACTCGGGTGAGCAGCCGGTGTCCAACCCCGGGCTCCTCGCCTGAGCCCGTGAGCGACTTCGCCGACGCGCTCGCGCGCGCCCACGCCGGCGGTCCGGAGCGCCACCGCGACAAGGCGCGCGAGCAGGGCAAGCTGCCCGTCCGCGAGCGGGTCGCGCGGCTGCTCGACGCCGGCTCCTTCGTCGAGGAGGGGCTGCTCGCCAACTGGGAGGCCGACGGCCTCGGCGCCGACGGGGTGGTCACGGGGATGGGTACGGTCGACGGCCGCCCCGTCGCGCTGATGGCCAACGACCCCACGGTCAAGGCCGGCTCCTGGGGACCGAAGACCGTCGAGAAGATCGTGCGCATCCAGGAGCGCGCGCTCTCCCAGCGCGTCCCGATGGTCTACCTCGTCGACTCGGCGGGCGCGCGGATCACCGAGCAGGTGCAGATGTTCCCCGGCCGCCGCCACGCGGGCCGCATCTTCTACAACGAGGTGCAGCTCTCGGGCGTCGTTCCCCAGGTGTGCGTGCTCTTCGGCCCGAGCGCCGCGGGCGGCGCCTACATCCCCGCCTTCTGCGACGTGGTGGTCATGCGCGAGGGCAACGCCTCGATGTACCTCGGCTCGCCGCGGATGGCGGAGATGGTGATCGGAGAGAAGGTCTCGCTCGAGGAGATGGGCGGCGCCAAGATGCACACCGGCGTCTCGGGCTGTGGCCACGCCCTCGTGAAGTCCGACGAGGACGGCGTCGACTGGGCGCGACGCTACCTCTCCTACCTGCCCACCCGGTGGGAGGAGGAGCCGCCGCCCGCGCCGCCCGCCGAGCCGGCCTCATCCACGCCGATCCGCGAGCTGGTGCCGGTCGATGAGAACAAGCCCTTCGACATGCACGCGCTGCTCGACGCGCTGCTCGACGCCGAGTCCTTCCTCGAGGTGCACGCCCGCTGGGCGAAGGAGCTGATCGTGGGCTTCGGGCGCCTCGACGGCCGCGTCGTGGGGATCGTGGCCAACCAGCCGAAGTTCAAGGGCGGCGTGCTGTTCGTCGACTCGGCCGACAAGGCGGCCCGCTTCATCTGGACCTGCAACGCGTTCAACGTTCCGCTGCTCTTCCTGGCCGACGTGCCCGGCTTCATGATCGGAACGGGGGTGGAGCGGCAGGGCATCATCCGCCACGGCGCGAAGATGATCGCCGCGGTCTCCGAGGCCACCGTGCCCAAGCTCTCGGTGATCGTGCGCAAGGCCTACGGCGCGGGGCTCTACGCCATGGCCGGACCGGCCTTCGCGCCCGACGCGTGCCTCGCGCTGCCCACCGCCTCCATCGCGGTCATGGGCCCGAGCGCCGCGGTCAACGCCGTCTTCTTCAACCGGCTTCAGGGCATCGAGGACCCCGATGAGCGCGCTCGCCGCGTTGAGGAGCTGCGCGCCGAGTACGCGGAGGGGATCGACGTGCTGCACCTCGCCTCCGAGCTCGTGATCGACGCGGTGATCGAGCCCGAGCAGCTGCGCTCGGAGGTCGTCCGGCGCTTCGCCCTGGCCGCCGGCAAGCCGCGCACCAGGCCGCGCAAGCACAACCCGGTCACGCCGGTGTGAGGGCCTGAGCGAGACCGCGCCCACCCTCCGCGGGGGTGGCACCGGGGCCCCCCGATCGCGGACGCGTTCAGCGCGTCCGCTACCCCCGGGGTACCTCCGGGGGTACCCCCGGGTAGCCGCACCGGCGAAGGGCGGCGCGCGCGAGCTCCTACGATGGCGCTCATGTCCGAGGCAGACGACGGCACGATCCTGTGGGAGCCCTCCGCCGAGGAGCGCGAACGCACGACGCTCACGCGCTACATGGCGTGGCTCGCCGAGCACCGCGAGCTCTCCTTCTCGGGCTACCGCGAGCTGTGGGAGTGGTCGACGAGCGACCTGGAGACCTTCTGGTCCTCCCTGTGGGACTTCTTCGAGGTCAAGGCCCACACCCCCTACGAGCGCGTGCTCGGCCGCCGCGAGATGCCCGGCGCCGAGTGGTTCCCCGGCGCGGAGCTGAACTACGCCGAGCATATCTTCCGCGCCGCGCGCCCCGAGGAGCCGGCGGTGATCCACGCGTCGGAGGTGCGCCCCGAGGGGGCGAGCCTGAGCTGGGCCGAGCTCGAGGACCAGGTCGCGCGCCTCGCCGCGGGCCTGCGCGGCCTGGGCGTGGAGCGGGGGGATCGCGTGGTCGCCTTCATGCCGAACATCCCCGAGACGCTCGCGGCGTTCCTCGCGTGCGCGAGCATCGGAGCGACCTGGTCGAGCTGCTCTCCGGACTTCGGCTCGCGCACCGTCATCGACCGCTTCGCGCAGATAGAGCCCAAGGTGCTCCTCGCCGTCGACGGCTACCGCTACGGGGGCAAGGACTTCGACCGGATGGACGCCGTCGCCGGCCTGCAGGAGGCGATCGGGTCGCTCGAGCACACCGTCCTGCTCCCCTACCTCGACGCCGGTGCCGACCCCGATCGGCTCGAGCACGCCACCGCATGGGAGGAGCTGCTCGCCGCCGAGGAGGGCGCCGAGCTCTCCTTCGCCGCCGTCCCCTTCGAGCACCCCCTCTGGATCCTCTATTCCTCGGGCACCACCGGTCTGCCCAAGGCGATCGTCCACGGCCACGGCGGGATCCTGCTCGAGCACCTCAAGAAGAGCCACCTGCACCAGGACCTCCATCCCGGTGAGCGCTTCTTCTGGTTCACGACGACGGGCTGGATGATGTGGAACTTCCTGATCGGCGGGCTGCTCGCCGGCGCGAGCATCGTCCTCTACGACGGCAGCCCGGGGCATCCCGACATGGACGTCCTCTGGGCGCTCGCCGAGCGCACGGGCGTGACGAGCTTCGGCACGAGCGCGAGCTACCTGACCTCGTGCGCGAAGGCCGGGATCGAGCCGGGGCGCGACCACGACCTGAGCGCCCTGCGCAGCGTGGGCTCGACCGGCTCGCCGCTGCCGCCCGAGGGGTTCCAGTGGGTCTATGACCACGTGAAGTCCGACGTGTGGCTCTTCTCCACGAGCGGCGGCACCGACGTGTGTACCGCGTTCGTGGGCGGCTGCCCGATCCTGCCCGTGCGCCGCGGCGAGCTGCAGGCGCGCTCGCTGGGGGCGGCGGTCGCCGCCTTCGACTTCGAGGGGCGCCCGGTGCTCGACGAGGTCGGCGAGCTCGTGATCACCGAGCCCCTGCCCTCCATGCCGCTCTTCTTCTGGAACGACCTTGACGGGGAGCGTCTGCGCGAGAGCTACTTCGACGAGTACCCGGGCGTCTGGCGCCACGGCGACTGGATCCGGATCACGCCGGAGGGCGGCGCGGTGATCTCCGGCCGCTCGGACTCGACCATCAACCGCCAGGGCGTGCGAATGGGGACGAGTGAGATCTACGCCGCCCTCTCCGGCATCTCGGCGGTGGTCGACTCGCTCGTGGTCGACGTCCAGAAGTCCGACGGCGAGTCCTACATGCCCCTCTTCGTGGTGCTGGAGGAGCGAGCGGAGCTCGACGAGGCGCTCCAGAAGGAGATCCGCACGCGCATCCGCGAGGACTGCTCCCCGCGCCACGTGCCCAACGAGATCCACGTCATCGACGAGGTGCCACGCACGCTGAACGGCAAGGTGCTCGAGGTCCCGGTCAAGCGCATCCTCATGGGGACCCCGCCCGAGGAGGCGGCGAGCCTCGACTCGCTCGCCAACCCGGAGTCGCTCGAGGTCTTCGTCCGGCTCGCCCAGAGGCTCTAGATCCGCCGCTGCCCGAGCTCGGCGTCGAGCGCGTCGACGAGCGCGAGGCAGTACTCGAGCGCGGCCGCCATCGCCTGCGACTCGACGCGCTCCGGGGTGTCCCGCGCGGTGCGGGCGAGCGGCGCGCGACCGAGCTCGTCGCGCGCGCCCACCGTGACGGCGGGCAGCCGCGCCCCGCGCGCCGGCGCCAGCGGCGAGAGGGCGTGGGAGCGCACCGGCCGACCTCCGAGGTGTGCCTCGGCCCGCGCTGCGCGCGCGCACGCCGCTGCGAGCTGGCGGTGAGTGGGCAGGGCGACGAGCGTCCCCTCATGCGAGAGCCACGCCGGCGCGCCCGTGCCGCAGGCGCGCAGCCCGAGCACGATCGTCCGCTGCGGCTCGAGCGCGTCGGGGCGCACGCCCAGGTGCGCGCGCAGACCCGCTCCCGGCCCGTCGCCCGCACCGGCGAGCACGAGCTCGACCGCGAGGCTGCGCGGCGGCTCGGCGTCGAGGGCGGCGGTGAGGGCGAGCGCGACGGCCACTCCGGACGCGTTGTCGCTCGCGCCGGGACCGGCGTCGGAGAGCGCGAGGTCCACTCCGGCCGCGGTGGCCAGGACCAGGGCGACGGTGGGCAGGAGCTGGACGACCCCAACCCCGACGCCCGCTGCTCCGGCGATCCGCGCGAGGGCGCAGCCGAGCGCCGCGAGCAGCGCCAGGGCGAGCCAGCCGAACGGACCGGGAACGTGGCCGCGCGCCCAGCCCCGCGTGCGTCCGCCGAGGCGCTGGAGCCGCTCGGCGTAGATGAGCCCGTTGCGCCCCGCGTCGTAGTGCGCGGTGATGAGCAGGCGAAACGGGGCGGGCGCGGGGGGCGGCGAGACGACGTTCTGCGTCGCCCGCAGGGGGGTGAGCCGCCGCGCGAGCCAGCCCCACCCCGCGAGGTCGAGCAGGAGCGAGAGAAGCGCCACGCCCAGCACGGCGGCGCCGGCGACGGGCACGAGCACCGCGAGCACCGAGCCGATCGCGCCGAGCACCGCGTGGAGGGTGTGGACCGCCGCCCAGGCCGGGCGCACCCAGACGGTCTCGAGCTCGGCCGCGCGCCCGGCGGCGCGCAGGGTGCGCTGGAGCTCGCGCGCCGCGCGCCGCTCGGCTTCCGAGCCGCCCGCCCGCGAGCCGATGCCGACGAGCCGCGCGACGATGTCCTCCATCCGATCCATGAGCGGGCCGGATCTTCCCAGCCTGGAGTACCCTCGGGCGCCGTGGAGCCGACCGACCTCGCCTTCGCCGGACTCGCCCGTCAGGCCGAGCTCGTGGGGGAGGGCGCGGTGTCGCCCCGCGAGCTCGTCGAGCTCTGCCTGACGCGCATCGAGCGCCTCGACCCCGCGCTGAATGCGTTTCGCGTCGTCTTCGCCGAGCGCGCGCGGGCCGAAGCCGCGGCCGCCGAGGGCGGCGGCCCAGAGGCAGGCAAGCCTTTGCTCGGAGTCCCGGTGGCGGTCAAGGACGACCTCGACGTCGCCGGCGAGGTCACGGCGTTCGGCACCGGCGCCTACGGAGCGCCCGCCCGGGAGGACTCCGCCGTGGTCCGGCGCCTGCGCGCCGCCGGAGCGATCGTGGTCGGCAAGACCAACGTGCCCGAGCTCACGCAGTGGCCGTTCACCGAGTCGATCACCTGGGGGATCACCCGTAACCCGTGGGACCTCGAGCGCACGCCCGGCGGATCGAGCGGCGGCTCGGCGGCGGCGGTAGCGGCCGGGCTCGTGCCCGCGGCGCTCGGCACCGACGGCCTGGGCTCCGTACGCATACCCGCCGCCTGCTGCGGGCTCGTGGGGGTCAAGCCCCAGCGCGACCGCGTCTCCTACGCTCCCCTCCCCGAGCACTGGCACGGGCTGTCGGCGATCGGGCCGCTCGCGCGTCGCGCCGCCGATGCCGCGCTCCTCCTCGACGTCATCGCCCAGCAGTGCCCGGAGCGCCCCTTCGCCGAGTCCGCCCGCGCGCCCGCGGGTCGGCTGCGGATCGCCGTCTCCGCCAAGACCCCGCTCCCCGGTCCGGTCGCCGGCCAGGTTCGCGGCGCCCTCGCGGAGACGGCCACGTTGCTCCGCTCACTCGGCCATCGGGTGGAGGAGCGCGACCCGCCCTACGGGACCGCCATCTTCGCTGCCGTCGCCCGCTACCTGCGGGGCATCCACGACGACGCCGCTCTCATGCCGCGGCCTCACCGGCTCGAGCGCCGCACCCGCGCGATGGCCCGGGCCGGCGGCCTCGTCCCGGCTGGGGTGGTGGCGCGCACCCGCTCAGCCGAGCCGGCGATCGCCGCCAAGCTCGGCACGCTCTTCGACGACTTCGACGTCCTCCTCACCCCGGGCCTCGCTCAGCTCCCGCTGCCCGTCGGGAGCTTCGAGGGCCGCGGCGCGGCCCTCACCTTCAACGGCGCGGCGCAGTTCACGCCGTACACCGGGCCCTGGAACCTCACGGGCCAGCCGGCCGCCGCCGTGCCCGCCGGGTTCACTCCGGAGGGCGTGCCGCTCTCGGTACAGCTCGTCGGGCGCCCGCACGGCGAGGCGACGCTGCTCGCGCTCGCCGCTCAGCTCGAGGCCGAGCGGGCGTGGCCCGACCGCCGTCCCCCGCTCGCCGCCGCGTGAGCCCGGGAGCCGGCGCGGAGGGGCTCCTCGCGCTCGCGCGACAGGCCGCCGCCGCCGCGGGCGCGATCCTGCTCGACCGCTTCGGCGGTCGCCAGGACGCCGTGCGGAGCAAGAGCTCGGCGACCGACCTCGTCGGTGAGGCCGACCTCGCCGCGGAGCGGGCGGTCCGTGCGCTCCTGGCCGAGCGCCGTCCTCACGACGGGATCCTCGGAGAGGAAGGCGGCGACACGGGCGGCTCGAGCGGCCTGCGCTGGGTGGTCGATCCGCTCGACGGCACGACGAACTACCTCTACGGGATCGGGCAGTGGGCGGTCTCCATCGCCTGTGAGGACGAGGAGGGGCCGCTCGCCGGCGTCGTGCTCGACGCGGTGCGCGGGGAGGAGTGGGCGGCGCTCCGCCACGGGCGAGTCGAGCTGAACGGAGTGCCGCTGCCCCCGCGGCGCGACCCGCCGCCTCTCGCCGAAGCGCTCGTGGGTACCGGCTTCGGCTACGAGGCCGAGGCGCGTGCGCGCCAGGCCGAGGTGATCGCCCGCGTGCTGCCACGCGTGCGCGACATCCGGCGGGCCGGCAGCGCGGCGCTCGACCTGGCCTGGACGGCCGCCGGGCGCCTCGACGTCTACTTCGAGCGCGGGATGCAGCCGTGGGACGAGGCGGCGGGCGCGCTCGTCTGCCGTGAGGCGGGCCTCGAGACCCGCCGGCTCGAGGCCACCGCGCGGGACGCGATCGGGCTCGTGGCGGGGCCGCTCGCCCTCGTCGGGCCGCTCTACGAGCTCGCCGTCACTGCGCCCGGTGGCGCACGTCCTCCGGCTCGATCCTGAACATCACCCGCTCCTCCCCCGGCTGCCGGTAGGGGTAGGTGTCCTGTCCGAGGTACTTCTGGGCCATCTTGTCGATGTGCTCCTCGGCGCCGTCCTTGCTCTCCTCGGCCACGCGGCCACGGATCGTCAGGTACTCGTACGGGTTGTCGGTGGGCGAGACGGTGAGGGTCACGCGCGGGTCGCGGCGGAGGTTCTTCGGCCACAGGCGCCCGTCGGCGGTGTTCAGGACGACGCGGTCGCCCTCCACGTCGACCCAGGTGGGCACGACGTAGGGCGTGCCGTCCTTGCGGATCGTCGCCACGTGACAGATGTTGGGGGACTCGAGCAGCTCCCGGCTGCGTCCTTCGATGCTCTCACTCATGTTGCTCCTCCGCTCGGGGGACCACTCGCGCCCGAGGATACGCGCTGCCGCGCTTCCGTCCGGGGCGAGCGCCACGATACGAGTCGATGGTCTATATCGCCGTGCTCATCTGCTCCGACGACGACTGCACCGAGCGCTTCGAGGCGCGCGGGACGCTGGCCGAGCTCGAGACCCTCGCTTGCGAGTGCGGCTGCGGGCTGCACGTGACCGGATGGGCCGTCCCGGTGGCGTCGCGCGCCGCCCCGCTCGAGCTCCTCGCGGCCTAGGCGGCCCGCCGGTTCGCGCGCCGCGCGGTCGGGTAAGGCTTCTCGACAACGCGCGCGGCCCTCGGGCAGAGCAGCCGCGCTGGCGCGACGAGCGAGGAGAGGCCATGACCGAGGAGAAGACCGAAGAGCGCGAGGACGAGGAGCAGGGCCAGGGCGAGGAGGGCGAGGAGGGCCAGTCCCAGGCCAAGAAGAGAGCGCAGGAGGTCGCGGAGGGCCGTGAGAAGGCGCAGGAGCGCATGACGGAGCTCGAGAAGGAGGACGACCCTCCCACCGATCTCGAGGACTGGCCGGCCGACGAGGGCAAGTACATCACCTACGGCGGGGGGGAGGGCGATCACTCCTACGCCGAGGGGGTCGAGCAGAAGCTCGGTCCCTCCGAGCTACGTCGCTTCGAGGACGGCTCGGTCTCCATCTCGGGCAAGAAGGTCGACAACCCCGACGAGCACAAGGCCGGTCCCATTCCCGGCGGCCCGACCGACCCAGACGCGTCCGGCGGGCCGGAGAAGTCACGTGAGCGCGCCAAGAGCTCCGACGACGAGGGCTCGGACGACGAGGGCTGAGCACGCGGACCGCGCCTGAGTACCCGGGGTGGGACTCGAACCCACACGCCCTCGCGGGCAGCAGATTTTGAATCTGCCATGTCTACCGTTCCATCACCCGGGCGGGCGATGCAGAGCTTAAGCCGCCGAGGGCGAGAACGCGTTGGGTCCGGCCTTGTCGGCCGGCACCTCGACCTCGACGTTCCACGCCTGGCGGAAGGCCTGTAGCGAGAAGGCGATGAGCAGGATTTGCACCGGGAGGAGGATGAGCGTCAGGAGCCCGATGATGTTCGAGTCCAGTCCGGAGATTCCGAAGAGCCCCTGCGGCTGGGCGAAGCCGCTGCGGTCGCGGTCGAACCAGCCGGGACCGGCCACCGCGGCGAAGATCGCGAGGAGGATGGCCAGCGCGGCCGCCAGCGGCAGCACGCCGCGGTTCCAGCGCGTGACGAAGAAGGCCATGATCAGGTAGAGGAGGATGTAACCCAGCTGCACGAGCTTCGCTCCCTGCAGCTTGTTCCACCCGCCGAGGGTCACGACGATCATGAGCGCCACGGAGACGAGGAGGATGAGCACGACGATCGCCTTGGTCGTCTTGCTCGAGGCCTTGTCCCGGTTGGGCCGGTCGATCAGGTACTCGTCGCGCTCGGCGTTGCGCTCGGCCATATCGAGGTGGACTTTACAATCTCAGGACGGGAAGCGCGACGCCTTCGTACCCGGGCGGCCCGCGCGGGCGTGGTGGAATCGGTAGACACGCCGGCCTTAGGAGCCGGTGGCCTCACGGCCTTGGGGGTTCGAGTCCCTCCGCCCGCATGAGGAGTCCGTTCGAGCGCGTTAGTTCGTTTGGAGCGCTCCACCTCGTCGGTAATCACTGCGAAGGGGCCTCGCCAAGCTTGGCGAGGCCCCTTCACGACTCTGTCGCCCGGTGGCTGCCTCACCGGCTAGCTACGCTTCAGGATGGGCATTGCGGGATGCCTGGGCTGAACACTCCGACACCCGGAGTCGCCACGTACCAGTCGCTGACGTACTGCCCAGGTCCGATCCGGTCCCAGATGCTCGAGCCGCTCACCGCGTCCCCGTTGGTCTGGCACTCGACCGCAACCTGATCGCCGTTTCGCCGCATGCCCACGGCGCTACCGTTCACGCCCGGTCCGGTACGGATCCTTACCCCGACCGACGCGCCGTAGATAGGGAACACGTGCGGGGGCGCCGGAGGCTGAGGCGGGTGCGGCGGTGTGATCGGTGGACGCTGGGGGTCGGGCTCCGGTGAGGGCGCCTGCGCCAGGTAGGCATCCACGCGGCGCGCGAACTCCTGATTCCCTTCTTGATTGGGGTGAAAGCTCTCCGGCTCGGGAGATGGAGCGACGCCCGAGAGATGGTGGATCATGAGATCGTTGATCCAGGGGTCTGAGTCACCGCAGACCTCGTGGCCTTCGAAGGCCTGATACATGTCCACGTACTCCACGCCGGCTGCTTTGGCGCTGTCGCCAATGACGTTGTCGAGCTGCCGTGCCTTGGCGTTCATCCAGCTCTGGTCGTCCCTGTTGAGGTGATTGCACCCATCGTGACCGCCGATGGGAAACAGGTGCGGATACCCGACAACCAAGATTCGGGCGTTCGGAGCAGCCCGCTTGACCAGGCCGTAGACCCAGGTCAGCCTAGGCGCAAGGTTCTTGATGTCCGAGCTGACCTTTGCATCCTGGGCAAGGCAGGAGTTATCCCACGGCGCGTTGCGGACGCACTGCGCCAAGACTGGGGCGAAGCCGGCGTCGTTCCCGCCGATCGAGATCGTCACGAGCTTGACATCTGAGCCAAGGCGGCTGAGCTGGAGCGGTTCGTTGCCTTGCTGACCGCCACCATTGGCGTCGCCCACGACGTTGGTCGTGATCGCGCCACTGCAGGCAACGAGGTCAGTCTGAGACGGGATGTCGCTCGCGTGAGACGCATAGTTCGGGAGAACGCGCGCGTACGCGTGAGCCGACCGGTGACACCTGTTGCTCGAGGTGTCGGTCCCGAGGTCGTACGCCAAGGCACCTTCGCCCGAAGAGTACGAGTCCCCGAGGGCGACGTAGCGTCCCGAGCCCGTTCCGGTGTCGGCCAGAGCGGCTGGGGCGAGGACCAGACTTGCGGCAAGCGTCAGCATGAGCGAGCCAATGGCCACCCGTTGCCGGCACGCAACCGACGGGTTGGCGAGGTGTGAAGTGAGAAAGGCGATGAACATGAGG